>Ga0209092_10000272_pt1 | contig 49121 bp, 34 predicted proteins | sample FraStrMetagenome_FD_187446 | JGI IMG/M metagenome (GOLD analysis project Ga0209092, IMG submission 187446) | Marine eukaryotic phytoplankton communities from Arctic Ocean - Fram Strait ARC3M Metagenome (SPAdes) (version 2) | ecosystem: Environmental > Aquatic > Marine > Oceanic | place: Fram...
AACTGTTATTAACTGTAGCAGTATAATATGCGAATGGATTGTCAGATTTTGCTTCGTTAAATTGCAATCCGATTTGTGCTAGTTGTACTAATGCTTGTCCACGCATCTCGTCAACATAAGTGTAACCACGCCAGTTACCTCTTTGACTATAACGTTCAACAAGTTTCATAAACATGCTACCAAGGGTGTTTGTAATCTTTCCGTGGTCAACACTGAAATGTCCATTGTGTAGTCCGCCTACCCAATGACTTCTAGCAACTTCTCTTGGATTTGTTCCAGCACCATCAACAATGTAATGCTTGAACGGAGGGAAATTTAGTTTTGCTTTTGTGTCAGCAATTGTTTTAGTAGTTTTCTTTCTACCAGGCTCATCTGGAATATGGTCATATCCCATTACCCTGAATACCAGTTCGTCTACTGGAATTGATTGTGGGTCGATAGCAAAATCTTTTTGCTTAGGTTTTTTATCCCACCCACCTGCCTTCATTGCAGATTGGTAACCTTCTGATTGGATAATAGATGCCCTATTGTCTTGAGCTTGTTTTATAGTAGTCTTATTAATTTCCTTAACATCCATTATAATGATGTCTGGGTTCATGTACATGTCGTCCTGAACATAACAATAAGACATCTTACTAGCATGTATTTGCTTTAGTATATCTTTATTGTTTAAATAGTTAACCTTTTTTGGTTGAGCGTGTGCCATATAATCTCCTTAGTTAAACAGTAGTATAGTGCCTAATCAAGGCAAAGTCAACTGATTTCTAATAATAGTACTGATAATTAAAACGTACTATTATTTATCTTGATAAATACAACGAAGGAGCACAATATGGCAGATGAAACAAAATTAAACCAAGAGACCGATATAAGTTCAGAACAAACGTTTGATGACTTTATGCAACGTTCGGATGGTTCAGAATTTAAAGAGATAGATTGGCGAGCAAGAATCCGACCTAAGAAAGGCGGAGAGAAGTGGGCATACGGTCTAGTAGATCCCGACGATCCCACAAAAGAAGTTACTGATAGTGTACTAAAGCCATTGCAAGATAAAGGCGGAATTGTGTTTCCTTTCACTCCGGATATATTCTTAACGGCTTCAGTTGACTACAACGAAGCAGTACAGCATGGATCAAATTATCCGTTTTACACTTACATTAATAGTAGACCTACAACACTTCCTATAACAGGAACGTTCACAGCAAATACTATAGAAGAAGCTCAATACTTATTAGCAGTATTCCATTTTTTAAGAAGTGTAACCAAAGCATTTTATGGTGATAGTGCAGTTAAATCAGGCTACTACGGAACACCTCCTCCAGTATTGTTGTTTGAGTACTTGGGAGAATTCGGCTTCAACAAAGTGCCTGTAATTATAAAAAACTATAACTTCCAATTACCACCCGATGTTGATTATGTTCCAGTTAAATACAATGGCACAACAACAATGATGCCAACCCAAACTAGTATTATGATAGAACTTGCACCACAGTATACATACAGAAAAACTAGAAAGAAATTTAATTTGCAACGATTCACTAGCGGCAAAGGATTATCCGATGGCTTCATTTAATAGTAAAGATAGTTTCCTAAAACGAGCACCAACTAACAGTTGGTATCTTGACGTAAACGATTTGCCAAAACTTCCAAAAAGTAGAGCAGACAGATTTTACAAAATAGAGCCAAAGTTTGCAAAAAGACCAGACTTGCTGGCGCATGAATTATATGGCACTGTGAGATTGTGGTGGGTATTTGCTTTAAGAAACCCGGATCTACTTATAGATCCAATAGAGGACTTTGCATCAGGTTTATCAATTTATATACCAACTAAAGAGACCATCGACAGAGTAATTAACTAATGTTCGGATTCGGAAAGAAAGACGAGCCAAAAGCCGAAACAGTAATTAAGGAAGATCGGTATCTAGGTCAAGTTGCTGGAAACAAACTAGACGCTTTTAATAACGCCACATACAACTGGCGTTTATACATGATCCCCGATGAAACTCCAAGTGGCGGCGGATACATGAATGGAGCAGTAAAAGCCAAACCAGAAGAAACTGTAATTATTGCACAGACAGGTGTAACAGGTATAGCAATAGAAAATATTTCACTTAATATAGTTAAAGGTAATTCGGGTGCTTTTGTAACTAATGGATCATTTACACTTATACAACCAGGCGCCGCAGACTTATTAGACCAAATACAAATGGCTAAACATGCTCTAGGAATTAAAGCAGGCATGTTTGCTAACGCTCCTGTATTTCTTGAACTTTCATTCAAAGGCTACACAGACGATATAGACGATAACGAAGCTGGAGGCGACCCTGTCACAATAGATGGCCCATGGTGTTGGCAATGTGAGATTGCAACAATAGATGTGTCCATAACGGCAGAAGGTAGCACATATGACTTCACTGTAGCAATTGGTTCACAATCTGCTTTCTCAGATACATTTTATACATTGCCATCAGATACTAGTATGACTGGTGACACAATTAAGGAATGCTTAGAAGACTTAGAAGAAACACTTACTAAGTTCAGGAATGACAACTATAAAGAACATGCAGTACAAGACGAGATAGTTTTTGACCTCAGTTCAATTAAAAAAACACTTGGCGATGGTACAATTAAATATTCAAATGCTGATACAGCCGAGCAAGTAAACAGATTAATGAATGCTGAATCACAGGGTATAAAAACTAGAGAAGAGTACGATAAAGCATTAGAAGATAATCCAGAAAGTCTAGATGGCGGCATAAAAGCATCAGGCGGAATATTTGCAAGAGACAGAATTCAAGTTAAACAAGGAACAAACTTTCATAGGATAATCACAACATTGCTAGTAATGAATGATGACTTTTTAGAAATGACATCTAGGAAGAAAGACTTTGCTAGTCCAAATGTTGATCCTGACGGTTTAGACTTGAATCAAACATTTACCAGCTGGTATAAAATTGAAGCACATGTCGAGTGGTTAAAGTATGACCATAGGCGAAACACATATGGAAAGAAAATAACATATAAGCCAGTAATTTACGCCACAGCAGATGAAGGCACTGCTATATCGTTGGCTGAATTTGAAACTACTAAAGACAATGTAACTCATCGTATAAAAGAGATGCAGATTAAAAAAGCATATCATTACTTGTACACAGGATTAAATGACCAAATACTAAGTGCTGATATTTCTTATAAAGCAGGACAACTATTACTAGGTGCTCCGGGCGGCGGATCAATGGGAGACTCTTCAACTAGTCCAAACGGTCCAGCCGGAGATCCAAATGATCCTAATGCCGCTGAGTCAAAGGCAACAAGAGCGGCACTACAAACAGACAGTAAAGCATTAGCAAAAAAATTAGCAAAGGATGATACTTTGCGACAACAAGCAATAGATTCATTAGGACTAACACCAGCCCAGCAAAAATTAATGGCAGATGATAAATCTCGATACATGACACTAGCAGAAGCAATTGTGTTTAAGGCTAATGGTGGACAGAACCCACTAGGGTATCAGAAGGATCCGATTACAGGTGAGCAAACACTTGACCCCGTAGGTGAAGAAGGCGGAGTCAACAACCAAGGTAATTATAAACCTGAGCCAAGCGGTTACTTGTATGGTGCTGACTTAACAGCAGACTCGGGTGGCGGCACGGAAACTATTATAGGCGAGCTAAGTGGTTATAAGGCTATGGGTGAGCTTCGAGATGCCGCGGCAGGAACTGTTAAACCAAGTTTCAGTAACACAACAAGTATTGTAACAACATCGGGTAATACCAGTGACGGTACTCCTAAAGCAACATTATTTGGATACATGTTTCAAAACGTAAACGATGCAAGTATACTCGTTGACTTAGGTCTAAAAGTAAGAGGCGATCCTTGGTATTTAGGACCAAAGCCAGAAAACCCAACTGAAGGAAAAAGCTACGAACTCAGCCAATCCGGCGTCAAAGAAACCACAATGGACGAGATATCATACAACGGCAACGATAATTACTTTTTGTTTACAATGCAAACGCCTAGGGTAATAGATCCAGACTTAGACGACGAAGACAATAACACAGGTTACATGTCAAAGGCGGGAACAGCATATTTTTTAAGTGGAGTGTATCAGATAATGCAAGTAACTGCTACATTTAATAATGGTATGTTTGAACTAGATTTAAATGCTAAGAAACAAACAGCATTAGATTTATCAAACTACGAAATAACAGACATTGATTATGGGTTAGAGGGCGAGTAATGAGTATAAGTGGAAAGTATAGAGCAGATAAATTTAAGGTTAGCAATAATAATCCTACAGCGTCATTAACTAAAAATGCTGACTTAGACTTTGGTGTATATCTAGGCGAAGTTATAGTTAGACCAAAAGACGATACACATAGTGGACGATTAACTGTATACATTCCAGCATTAGGAAAAGACAGAGATAATCCAAGCAACTGGGTGAATGCATTCTGGAGTACTCCATTCGGTGGAAGTACACCTTCCCAAAGAATCGGTGATAACTTAGCATCATATGTTGAAACACAAAAAGCATATGGTATGTGGATGGTGCCGCCCGATGTAGGTAACTGGGTGTTAGTGTGTTTTGCAGATGGTAAATCTAAATTGCCGTTTGTGATAGGTTGCTTGTTACCTGACCAAATGGCTAATATGGTTCCTGGCAACGCCGCTGGTAAAACATTTGGCACAGACCAAAAATTGCCTGTAGCAGAAGTTAATAGACGTACACCAGAAATAGACCATGGTAAAAACTCTAATAGACCAGTCAATCCATACATAACAAAACCTATTTTAGACCAAGGTTTAATTAATGACAAGCTCAGAGGTATATCAACATCTAGCGGAAGAAGAGAATCGCCGAGTAGTGTGTTTGGTATAAGCACTCCAGGTGCCGAAGATATAAATTTAACAACTGGCAAAAAGGACGGCACACATAGAAGAGGCGGTCATAGTTTTGTAATGGATGACGGTGACATCAACAGTGAAAGTAGAAATATTCGGTTGAGAACAGCCGGTGGCAACCAAATACTAATGGATGACACAAACGGACTAATCTATGTAATAAATGCAAAAGGAACAGCATGGATAGAAATGAGTGGCGATGGCGACATTCAAATTTATAGTGAAAAGGATATTTCATATAGAGCTAAAGGTAACATTAGTTTAAGAGCAGACAAAAACTTAAACTTAGAAGGCAACACATCTGTAAATATAGCGGCTGGAGTTTATGGCGAAGCACACCAAGAAGTAGATGAAGATGGTAATCAGCGTGGCGTACTTAACATTAATGCAGGTGCAACAGGTACAATGAAAGTTATGCAAGATTTTGTGCTAGAAGTCGACGAGCAAGGTTCGTTGAATCTAACATCGAGAAACTCACTATATGCCACAGCAGAAAAAAATATGCATTTAAATAGTAAGGCTAGTATGCATAGTACAGCGGCAGATAATCAGCATATTAAAGCTGGTAGTGATACAACAATACAATCCGGCGGTAGATCAAACGTATTGGGCAGTACAGTACATCTAAATGATGGCGGAACTGCAACACAGGCAGAGCTTAGTAAAACAGCAGAATTAATTCCACAAACAGGTTTTGAGGATCAGCCTATAGAAACACCAGGTTGGGAATACGACTTACAGGATACTACCGAAGACAATCCGTTAACTACTGACGGTAAAAGAGAAGGTGCTAAAGATACTGTTAATACTATAATGGATAAGTTGTTAACTAGAGAACCATACATAGGTCATGCTGATAAAGACAAGCCTGTTACTTAATCATTTGTTTTTGTAAATCAGCAAACTTGATATATGCTCGATATTTGCCTTCTTGTTCTTCAGCAACGAGTTTTTTCAAAGTTTCTATTTCTGCTCTTAACGCCGCACATTCATTATTCTTTTCAACAAGCATAGAACGTAATTGCTCTTCTAACGTATCATTTAGTGGATTAGGCTTTATCATAAAATATCTCGGTTTTAATAATTTCTACTGTATCAAAGTTTACTAGCACTTCATTGTGACTAGTACCCATCTCAATCTGTGTTAAGTTATTAAAGTTACTTGGCACAGATTTTTGTGTTCTAACAGTTAGAGTGCCATCATTAGATTCGCCCATACCGGCAAGGTCATTGCCTATACCTCTTGTTCCTGTTGTTACAATATTAATTATCTTAAATTTGTTATTAACACTTTGTAATGATGTGATAAACGCACTCTTTGGGTTTAGTGCATTAAAAAGTTTACTATGCCTAAAAGCATATGATAGCCATTTAGCAGTTCTACTTCCTCCCCACGGAGCACTCATGGCTACAAATTCTTCGCAGTTGTCAAATACAACAACTGCCGTTATACCGAGCAGGCAACCGTAACTGTGTGCAATCACAGAAAATGGTTCGCCTTTGAATTCGGAATGTATTTCCGTTTGTATTCGCCCTACAATCTTTTCCGGCGGTTCCTGAGTGTCATATTCAATATGAAGTATGTTATGTTCAGGTAACCATATTTCTAAAAAGTTAAAACTAAGAGTGGAGGCTCCACTCCCATGAATGAATACAATATTTTTTCTAGGATTTAACGGCATTCTTTAACATGTTTTCCATGTCATAGAACTCTTGTGGTATTTTGCCTTTTTGGCCTACAAGATTAACCATTTCAAATAACACATATCCTTTGGTGTGGTAATCATAGATGCCTACAGATTGTAGACGGTTTTGTTTTTTCGACATCATTTTTTGGAAACGTGGACCGTAACCAGATGAAGCATCAGTTAATTTTAACTGTTTGTTAACTGAATCTGCTTTTTTGCAGATACTGTCGAATCGTTCAATGATATTTCTCATCAAATGTTCCTATAAATTTATAAAAGTAGCAAGATAATTCTTACTATGTTATTATGTATCCTTTTAACTACAAAGTCAACATTTTTTTAGGCTTTTTATAGTGGTTATTATAACTAGTTTTAATACATTGGGATAAATAGTTGTATGGCTAATATATACAAAGGATTCAGTACAGTAGGCAAAGTAAGGGCACCTTATACACTAATAGACGGCGACCTCATAAAAGCAGACTTACTCAACGAACTTTATACCAAGAGAGGTGAGAGATTGATGAGACCTACATACGGAACTAGAATTTGGGATATTTTGATGAATCCGTTGGACCAGTACGTTGTTGCAGAAATCAAAGAAGATATAGAACGTATTGTAGAAAAAGATTCACGTGTAGAAATGACAGATATCTTTACAGAAGTATTAGACCACACAATTCGCATAACGTTACATTTAAAGTTTAAGCCTTATCTTTCGGAAGACACTTTATATGTAGAATATGCTAAGGACAACGTAGAGATTTAATATGGCAGTTAATAGTAGACAAAATAATTTATTCGCGGCAGAGGACTGGGCAGTAGCATATCAGGCATATAGCCAAGTAGACTTTCAAGCATATGACTTCGACACCATTAGAAATGCAATGGTCGAATACATCAAAACTAACTTCCCGGAAAACTTTAATGACTACACCGAAAGTTCAGAATTTATTGCAATCATCGAATTGCTTGCCTACCTCGGGCAAAGTATTGCATTCAGAATGGATGTTAATACAAGAGAAAACTTTTTAGAAACGGCTGAGAGAAGAGACTCCGTATTTAAACTTGCAAGACAGTTAGGTTATAATCCAAAACGAAATATTCCTGCAAGTGGATTAATGAAAATTGTAAGTGTTGCAACCACAGAGCCATTAACAGATAGTTCAGGTGCAAGTATAAACGATAAGACTATTAGTTGGAGTGATTCAAACAATCCTGATAGTTACGAGCAATTTTTAACTATTTTAAATAGTGCATTTGGTAATGTTAACAGATTTAGTAAGCCTGTAAAAACAGGAACAGTGGGTGGTATTATAACTGATAGATACGACATCAACACACCTGTTGCTTCGCCACTAGCACATGGCTTTGGTGTAAATGTTAACGGTATCAACAGAAACTTTGAATTTGTAAACGTTGACTTTGAGGACTCAGGCGTGTTTTTTGAAAAGCACCCAGACCCTACGAATAACTTTTCAATAGTTCACAGAAATGATGGACTAGGAGCGTTGAGTAAAAATACTGGCTTCTTTATGTTATTCAAGCAAGGTATACTTTCAGAAACTACATACGATTTTACTACGCCTATAGAAAATAGACAACAGGATATTGCTATTGCTGATATCAATGAACAAGATGTATACTTGTCTGAGATAGACACAGCAGGAACAGTAATAACTAAGTGGACAAAAGTGCCAAACACAGTTGGACAAACGTTGATGTATAATAACAAGGCTAAAAATACGCCATTGTTATATGCTGTTCAAAATTTAGGCACAGGCGGTATTAGATTACAATTTGCTGATGGCAACTTTGCAAATGTTCCTATGGGTACATATGTAGCACAGTACAGAGTTAGTGACAACGAAAGATTTACAATGCAACCCGATGATGTTAGGTCTGTGGTATCTACTATTCCATACTTAACACAAGACGGCAAGCAACATACATTAACAATTACAACAAGATTAGAGAAAGCAATCTCTAATAGTTTGCCTGCAGAAACACTTGCTGGTATTAAGGAAAGAGCACCACAGGCGTATTATGCCCAAGACAGAATGGTTACAGCTCAAGACTACCAAGTTCTTCCTTTAGCAAAAAGCACAAACATTGAAAAATTAAAAGTTACAAATAAAACACATGCTGGGCATAGTAGATATATTGATATTACAGACCCTACTAGTACTTTCCAAACTACTACAAGTATTGCAGAAGACGGTGCATTGTATGAAGAGGCAAGTAACTCCAGCGATGCATTTACAATAACTACAACAAATACAGCTCAGGACTTTATAAACACAAGGTTCCCACAAATTATTAAGAACTTAAAACTTAATGATTTTATTTACAGCACATTTAGAACTAAGGTCAAAGAAGTTCCTGCTTATAACGGAATGTTCGATATATCATTGTATGGCATATCATGGAACACATTACCTAGAAAAAGTAATGGCGAGTTTGGGTACTTAACAGAAATATACACAGCAGGTGGAACTGAAACTGATGTGAATAATTCAAACTCACTGTTTAAAATTATACAGCCGGGATACATGTTAAAGTTTTACGATCCAACAGACAAAACAATTTACGAGTGGGTCAAAGTTATCAGTATAGATAACAACGGTGTTAGGAACTCAGCAAGTAGTACAATAAACGGGCCTATCAAACTTAACAAGAAAGTTAACAACGGATGGAAGTGTGACGAGCTAATTGTTATACTTAGAAAAACATTATTTGCTCTAGAAGAAGCAAATTTAAAAACTGCTATGGAAGCCAGACGTACATTTGGTATGCGGTTTATGCCTAGCGATAATAGGTATTACATTGTTGAAAATAATAACCTAAGTGCAGAAAAAGAATTTAGTGCCGCTGGTACTGGTGATGTAACTGGTACTGGAAAAGATGCAAGTTGGATTATAAAATTCAATTATGTAAACGTAGATACATTATCATATAGATATGATATAGAAATTAGAGGCACACAATTTGTTTTTGAAAGTTTAGAAGATGTTAGATTTTATAATGTTAATGAAAACAGGATTCAAGATAACGCAACTGGTTTAGCAAAATTCGATTCTATTGAATTGCCCACATTAAATATTAAGCCTAGTTTTGTAGAAGGCTTTTCGTGGGTAGATGAAGACGGTACCACACAAGGCGACAGATGGTATTTAGGCACAACTGGATCGTACTTTACTAATATACCGTTAATTTCTAGAAGCGTTAAACATTACGATATACAAGTTTCAGTTTCGTCTAACTTCGGAATATACACAAACGGAACAGTGGGATCATTTGTACTACCAACAGAAATAGAATTAGGAACTAGTGACTCGACGACTGACAATGGAAACGTTGTAGTAGTTGCAGACACAGGCGTTGTAAATTCGTTACCAACAGTTAAAGTACGATTTGATGGCTCAACGTTTGGTGGCAACATACTAGATTCGCAAGGACGTATAGCATTTAGATATGCAGACGCCAGTAATGCACCAGCAGATTATGTACTATCAGTATCAGATGTAAGTGGTATTGCGCCAGCTGGAGTAAATTTCTTATTACTAGATATTAATGGTAATACAACTCCTACGGCGGCGGACATAACAACCCAAACAGGCAACATCCAGGTAAACTTAAATGCACGACATCATTATGCTGTAGACAATACAACTAGAAACAACAGAAGTGATAATGTGTCAATTAAATATGTTAACGACAACAGCAGATTAGAATCGCCGATTGTTTATAGTGCTATAGGAAACTTTAGTTACCCAGATGGATATACAGATCCTAAGAAGGTAAAAGTTACGCCTGTTAATACACAATCATCTGACAGTCCAGATAATCCAATTCAGTTTGAACAGTTTGTTGGTGAAGATGATATTGTGTTGTTTGAAAATTACGAAGACTTCGATGGCTACACATATACTAGACCTGTTAAAGCAGGAATATTAGATTTACGAAAAGAAATTGGAATTAATTTTAGTGCTGATATGACATATATCGCAGGTGACTCTATCGGTGATGCTACTGTAGAACCTAGGACAGGCGTAACACATGCAACCGCAGATTACGACTTCTTTTTAGTTAGAAACAAAACAGTTGTTAATCTATTTAACAATACAAAGGGATCAGAAACTTCTAAAGGTTTGCATAACAAAAAGATTTATGCTAAAGATACCGGGAAGGTATTTATTTTAACTAAAAGTAGTACAGACTTATCTAGAGTTAGTAACTACGAAAGCTCGTCCCATTTCGCTAAGAAAGGAAGAAGTTTTACGCAGAATACACAATCACAAAGACAAAACGGTGTTATATTTAAATGGACTCATGTTGCAGATAATAGCATGAGAATTGATCCTAGTGTTAGTAATGTACATGAATTTTTTGTACTTACTTCTACATATTGGACAGATATGCAGGCATATATTAAAGTACCAGGAACAGCATTTCCAACAGCACCTACTAGTTCTGAATTAGAAAATGAGTTTGCAGTATTGCAAGACTTTAAATCCGCTAGTGACCAACTAGTATTTAAGAGCGGTAGATTTAAACTTATATTCGGAACTGATGCGGCAGATGAACTACAAGCAAAATTTAAAGTTGTTAGATTGCCAGGCACAAGTTTAAGTGATAATGAAATTAAGACAAAAGTAGTAGGAGCCATTAATGCTTATTTTGATATTGAAAATTGGGATTTTGGAGACACATTCTACTTTACAGAATTAAGTAGTTACATACATCAACAAGTTGGTAATTCTATCGGCAGTATTGTTATTGTACCAACAAAGGCTTCCGGCGTGTTCGGAGACTTATTCCAAGTTAAAGCGGATGCAGATGAATTATTTTTAAGTACAGCAGGCATCGACCAAGTTGATGTTGTAGATAAATTGACACATGGTAATATTAAGCCTAACAAGTCAAGTACTGGACTATTAACAACATACAATGGTGTTGAAAGTGAAGTAGGCCCGTATGCCATTAATGGATATTATCCGTTATATGCTTCAGCTGAAGCGGCAAATTTTGCAGGTGACGGAACAAGTCATACTCACACATTCTTTGGGCAAACATTTTATATGCCTAACGGTGTAACATACTATCACGGTACTTATGTACTGGATCAAAGTGTAGCGGACACTACATTAGGTAATACAATTACTTTAAATAATACTGTTGGCAACTCAGGTAGCTCAACAGATAACAGCGGATATTAGGAAAAAACATGGCTGATAAGCAAATAAGTAAGTTGCCTGGACAAGGGCAAACTACAGTATTAAAGAACTTTTTTGAAACTACAGTAGAACAGTTATTCAGTAAGAGCAATATTGAAACAATTTCCGCTTATGTTGGACGTAAAGAACCAGATCAGTTTGACTCTAGTAGGGACCATTACATTACTGAGCCAGATGCTAGTAGACAAAAGTATAGTTTAGAGCCAGCAATAAACACAATTGATGCAACCACAGGGCGTTCAACTAACATACTTTTTTACGAAGATTTTGTTAACCAAATAAAAAGTTATGGTGTAGATACAAAAAATGAAAACGTGTTGTTCGATACGAACTTTTATAGTTTCTTACCGCCAATTGATTACGACAAATTAGTTAATTTCCAAGAATATTTTTGGAGCCCAGAAGGGCCAAATAAACTTGCAATAAGTGGAACAGCACAATCTACAATTAACATTTTAAAAGATGTTATTGGCAAAAAGGAATACACTTCACCTAATGGCGTAACACTTAAAAACGGTGCTGTTATAGAATTCGAAGGAACACATGTTATTCCTGCTTCATATCTCAATAATCGTTATATTGTTGAAGGTGTAGGCGAAAGTATAGTTTTGTATTTGAAGGATCAAAACTTCAGTGCTATATTTTCCACACCAGCATTTACACCATGGGACGAAGAGCTTATAACTGAAGAGACAACACTTATAGCAACAACTATACCTTCAGGATCAATATCTGCTTCTGCATTACTACTAGAAGACAACGGCACACCTAGACAGTATTACGATGAGTTTGGCGAAGTTGTTGAAAACGAATTTTTCACTAGTTTAGCCGATACAGATTTAAATGGTAATGCTTACTGGACAGGTTATGTTACTGGAGCTGACGGATTCTTATCGTACATGAATACAGGTCTATACGGCTTTGATGCTGAACCATGGGATGGTGGCAACACACAAAGTACTCCAGACTACATGCTTATGCAAAGGGGAGCAGTTGATAACAACACTTGGAGTAGGATCAACTTTTGGCATCATAAAGACAGATTCATAGATTCAGGTACATCATTGCCTAGCAAAAATGTTAGAGCAAAACGCCCAATTCTAGAATTTAATAGAAACTTAGAATTATATAATTTTGGTACAACAGGATTAACCTTTAGTGCAGATTTAAGTGGTGCAGATTATACTAAAGCTGAAATACAAGGTAGACCGATTAGTGCGCCACTTGATAGCCAAGGCTTAAAAGTTGCTAACAAAATTGTGTTGCCAGACGAAACAACTGCAATATCACAATATATCTATGTTGTGGAAGATACTCAAACACAAACGCTAAATGGAGCAGTTACTAGTTCCACTACAATTGTTTTAGATAATAGCCAAGATGTTTATCCTGGTGCTAGAGTTACAGGTACTGGTATATCAGCTGGCTCAAACACTCTCGTAGACACAGTTGATACTGACACCAATACTGTTATATTAACTACAGCAGAAACTTTAGCAGACGGTGTTACATTAACATTTAGTAATAGAGTAAAACTAACAAGAATGCCACATGACACTAACCCTGTGGGTGCTGTCGACGGTGATGCTAACTTTATACCATGGACACCTACAGTAGGTGATACATTGCCAATACTATTCGGTAACACCCACCAAGGTAAAGAATATTATTGGACTGGCACAAATTGGGAAGTTGGACAACGAAAGGCAAGTGTTAATACCGCACCTTTATTTAAGGCTTATGATTCTAAAAAACGTGCATTAGATGACGACTTGCTTTACCCACAATCATCCTTCAAAGGAACTCCACTGTTTTCATATAAAACTGCTACAACTAGTACAGTTAACGATAGCGTTTTAGGTTTCCCATTAGAATATAGAAACTTCAATAACTTCAGTGAGATTGTATTTGAAAATAATATGTCGTCTGCTGTTATTAGTTATACACCATTTGGCGCTAATGCAACTAACTTTGTAAAAGGCTACATATATTATAAGCAATCAAATACAGACGGAACAATAACTTATGACACAGCATGGCGTGGACATAAAGATCCGTTCAAGCAAAAAGTTGAAGATGACTATGAAGTAGCACAGGCTGATATTGATAACAGTAGAGTCCATTGGGAAATTACTGCTATACCATCAGATGTTAATGACATCAGAGTAAAAGTAAACGGCGAAAGAAGAACAGACTGGACATACAATGCTTCGTTAAAAACTATACAATTTAATGAATTTAATCTTACTAAAGATGCTACTATAAGAATTAGCACTCCTACTACAACAGGCTTGCTAGAAGATAAAGCAAGACATGGTAGATATGAGTTGCCTATAGGCTGGTATGCAAATACAAATAAAGACGATATTTTAAGTGTAAGTGAACCACAGTACTTAGAGCATGTTAAAACATATATCGAAGAACAAGAATTTATTTCAGGAGATGCATTAGGCGATAACAACTTTGTCGACTTAGACGACGACAAGAAACTTGCAAACAAAATTGTACAAACAGATGACGATTTGTTAATGGCAGGCTTCCTTGTAAGTAACGATGCATTTAATATTGTAGACGCAATTAAGTTTAATGGAGATGAATATCTCAAGTACAAGAACAGATTTAAGAAAGAGACTAAGCGTTATATCAATACTACCGACACAACATCGATGACCAACCATGCAATTTTGGAAGATGTTTTACAAAATGTTATAGCATATAATCCAGGCAAACTTGTATTTGATTATAGTTACATGTTAGCAATAGGCGATAGATACGATGAAGAGATAGTTGTTATTAATAATATTGTACAAAAAGAATACACATTAACAAATTACTTAAATCTATCTAACATAGAAAACGCTATTCATGTTTATGACCAAGATGCAAACGGTAACGATGTACTATTATTAATAGACAAAGATTATACTATGACTGGTACTTCAGGAGTATGTACATTAACATTTACTACAGAGTATGATTTAACATTAGGTAGTTCAATTAAAATTAGATTCTTTAATAAGAATAGAGAAAGTGCTCAATGTCCGCCGACTACAGCGGCAATGGGAATTACACCTGTACATATACCAACAATGATGTTAGACACATCATTTGCTGATCCTATTAATGTTATTGTTGGACATGACGGAAGTAGAACAGTTGCAGATAACGATAAGCAAGATGAAATTTTATTAGAATTTGAAAAGCGAGTTTACAATAGTGTACAGCAAGTTTATAGAAGTAGACCTTCATATCCTGACTTGAATGTGCATGATGTTAGACCCGGCGCATTTAGAAATACTGGAATTGACAGAACAGCATACTATAATATTTTAAGAGAAAACTTTAATAAGTTTATTGCACGAAACGAAGCAGACTTTGTTGTTAACGAATACTATGATGCAGATAAGCCATTCAGTTGGAACTACAACTCAGGTACTACAGAACCTGGTTACTGGAGAGGAATATTTGAAGATTGTTTTGATACTGCTAGACCCCACACTCATCCATGGGAAATGTTAGGTCTTGTTAAAAAGCCAACTTGGTGGGACTCACAGTACATTACAACAACGTATACCAACTACGGCAGTAATAACAAACCTATGTGGACTGACATCGAAGATGGTATAATTAGACAAGGTGATAACGAGAATTTAATTAATTCAGTATACAAAACTAATAATCCTTATGCTAGAATAGGACTAAAAGCAATGTTGCCAGTGGACGAAAATGCTAACTTATTAGCACCTGCAAACATTGCCAGCACATCATCAACAACTAAAACTATATCATGGGTCCAAACAGAAACTGGTACAGCAACAGCCAACGCAACATCATTTGTAGGTACCACAGACGGGCTACACTTAAATGAAAGAACAGATGGCAATACTACATATGTTAATGTAACAACAAATAACATATTAAATCATGACATAGGCACATTCCCTATTAGTAATAGTACTGCATTTGTAGAAGACAAAGAATCAAAATACGCTATAAAAGTTACTGATGATACAACTAACGGCAACTATTATATACAGGCAAATACAACAGTAGCAACGGCTTTCACTGGTGCTACTACAACAGGCAGTACTCATAAAGGTATTGCAGTTAACGGTGCATTAGTATTCAACGAAGACTCAGGTGTTGCTATTGATACCAGTAATAACTGGCACTACAATGCTATGTTCAGAAACGAAGTAGGCAGAGATTCTGCAGGCGGCAATCCAGACACAAATAATCGTTATGGATATGTACAACCTAGTCCACAAACAGTTGGACTTACAGAATGGGATACATCTTCCCACAGTCCAATCGTCGGCTGGGCATTTGACGGCAACCCGATTTACGGACCATATGGCTACACTGATAGATTAGACGACACTAGTGCAATTAAAAGATTAGATTCTGGTTACAGTTTGAGAACAGACTCAAGAGACACAATAGCATTGGGTGTAGGCGGAATGCCTACAGGCGAGTTCATAGAGGACTATGTGTGGGATTCATCAACAGGCGACTTGGATCCATTTAACGGACGCTTCATGGTTACACCAGAATTCCCAAGCGGTGTGTGGGCATATGTAGCCACTATAGATAGTGCAGGCGCTCCTGCTTACCCATATACTACTGGGCCTAAATTTAGATTCGCGCCAACAGACCTTGCAAACAATATATTGGGTGCAGGAACATTTGCTACTGCTGGTACTGAAAATTACGAATTAGTAAATACACAAACAACAACATATACTGCTGACACAGTATCAACAGCAAACGAGTGGAAATTTGGCGATGGTGCACCAGTAGAAAATGCATGGAAGATGTCTGAGCAATATCCATTTGCATTAGCTGAAGCATTGTTCCTCACTAAACCAGGTAAGTTTGCAAGTGTATTTGCAGAACCAGAAAAAATTATTAGAAGTACAGCGAATTCACTACAACTTCTAGACAGTCAAACATTTAAACGTTATAAAGTTAAAGATGCAGTTGTACATGGTAACACTGCCGCTGATAATAAAACACTATTAACAAATACAGGTTATACACAATTTATAGATTCGTATTTACGCTTTAACGGTATAGATACAAAAACAGTATTTGCAGAACCATTTAAAACTGTTAATGGCAAACTAGGACACAAATTTGCTGGCTTTGTTGATAAAGACACAATGACAGTATTCAGCGATAGTTATAGTACAACAGGTGATAGTTCAAGTTTAATACTTCCACATGAAGATATTCAGGTTAATATTCATGTTGGTCCATACGCAACAACAAATCAATATACAGGTGTAATGGTCGAACTCACTGAACAAGGATACTATAAAGTATCTGGTTACAGTAGTACTAAACGATTCTTTGAAATTGAAACAGCAAACAAAGAAGGTAAACGTACAGAAGTAATGGTTGGCGGTGAAGCCGCAGACTTTGTACAGCATAGTAGCACACTTCAATATGTAGCAGGAGATATTATTAAGTCTGGGTATAATTATTTCCAAGCAAAATCAACAGTTCCTTTAGGAACACCTGTTACAGATACAGGCTACTATCAAAGACTTCCGTCATTGCCAATGGTTAATGCCGCTGAAGCAACTTACTACTTAGAAGGCACTGGTATAACAGAACGTGTAGAGTACGGCACAGTTTATAAAAATATAGGCGATGTATTTGAATTTTTAGCAGACTTAGGCAGAAAGCAAAAAGCATTAGGCTACGACTTTAACGATTATGATAATTCAATCGGTGATGTAAGCGACTGGATATATGCAGGTAAGCAATTCTTATTCTGGAGTTTAGGAAAGTGGGCGGCTGGTAATACATTGAGCCTAAGCCCAATGGCAAGAAACATTAAATTTACTGCCGCTACAGGAAGAATAAGCGGAATAGATGAATCCAACAAAGGACAATTTAGCATACTTGATGAAACAGGCAAAAAGATATTGCCTGCAGATTGTGTTATAGTTAGAGACAGCAACACAATAGAAGTAAGTCCTCCAGAAGGAAAACAAATCTTTGGTATTATTTTACATACAAATAATATAGAACATGCTATGCTTGTTAATAACAGAACTGTATTCGGCGATACTATTTACGACACAGTATTTGGGCATAGACAAAAACGATTAAAAATTAAAGGTAAGCGAACTGCAAACTGGACTGGTTCGTTAATGAGTGAAGGTTATTTAATAACCGATAATGGCTTGAAGCCAAACTATGATACACTTGCGGCAGACATAGGAAGATACAATGAAGTTGGCTATGTGCCAGTTGAAAGACATGTCTATGAAGCAAGTAGAAGACAATACGGATATAATGAAAGAAAGTATCTTAGAGAATTTGAACTTGTAGATGATAACCAGTTTGATTTCTACAACGGTATGATTAGAGACAAAGGTACTAAGTCGAGTATCGAAAAATTACTTAACAGTGATAAAGTTTTAGTACCAGGTAGCATAGCAGTATACGATGAGTGGGCTCTTAAGAACGGCGAATTCGGTGATGTTGAAAATACTCAACGTTTAGATATTAAAGTAGAAGATTCTGAAATTACAAGTGAAAACCAATTAATACAAATTGTTTATCCAGAAGATGTAGTTAGTGTAATCAGCGAAGTAGAAGTACTTGGTGCTACTACTAAGTTCTATAGTGTTCCTGTATTAGAAATTGAAGGTCCTCCAGCAGAGATTCCAGGAAGTTTTGCATACGGCGGCGGAACAACTGCCGAAGCATTAGTTAACCTAAACACAGACGGTACAATTAAAGATGTTGTTGTTACTGAACCTGGATACGGTTATACTATTAATCCTAGTGTAACAGTTGTTGCGGCACAGTTATTAACTGCAAACATTACAACATACTTCAGTAAGCCATATGCTATTAGTAATTCATACCTAGATAACTCGGGTACATACTCAGGTAATGCATTAACAGGAATAAGTATAACGGATAATTTTTCAGCAAATGCATCTTCATTTATTGACCTAAGTTCTTCTAGTAATATTAGTTTAGTTGCAGATGCAATTAATTTAAATGCTAATACAAATGCAAACGTTTCAGCAACAGTACTTACAATTAGTACAAGTGTTGCAACTAACTACATGCTACAAATAGAAGGTAACGACTTTACATTAAGTAGTGCCAATGATGCACAAAAAGATGACCTTGTAAATAAATTAAAATTAGATAACTCCGCAAATATTATCCTCGACACAGGAACAAAACGTTTCCAACCTAGACAGCGATATAGTTTCGAGAGTGCGAATGCTACTACATCATCTGATGTTATTGTTAACGTAAACGGAGAAGCAGTAGATGAGTCTGGAAATTGGGTATTTGATTCTGGTAGTAGAACAACTATTACACCTACAGAAAGAACAGTAGCAGGCTCATTAACATACACCTTTGCTCCAATGTCAGGTAACGGATTATCACAAACAACACTAGCAAGTGGAAACATTGAACTAGAAAACTTGCAAGTAATAAACGGTAACTACCCACATATAGAAGTGCTTGTTAACGGAACATTATTAAGTGATGCATTAGAGACAGACGGAACAAATGGATTCCAAATTGATAACATTGCTGGTACAGACAATGCTACAATTACATTTTATGATGTTACTAAATTGCCAGGCGGAGAGCTAAACGAGAATACGCCTATTACAGTTATTGAAAGAGCGTCAATAGACTTCCTCCCTGCATACCAGGGCGACTTACCAGGCAAAGGTTTAAACATTAAAGTTAAAGCCACTGATGCACTTGCGGCAAGACTTAAACAACAACGAACATTAGAAATAACACCAGACGACTTATCAGATTCAACTATATTGATTGACGTGGATGACAGCGAGAGATTTATTCATAGACCAACAGATATGAAATCTAAAAACTTGTGGCCCGTTACAAAAAATGTAAACTTCACAGGTGTTACAGATAGTAAGTACAGTCCTTTACCTAACGCAGGTTATATATCCTCATATAATGTAGGATATCAAGCAATGGATTTACAAGACTTTACAAACTTGTTTGACATAGAATCACGTCCTGCAAGTAAGATACCACAAGAGAATGATGTAGTACATTTTGCTATAAGTGAACATGACGACTTTGATGCATACAAACTAGTAGAGCCTGCAAACAGTAATGTTGCTTACATTAAGTTTAATGAAGACAGGGGCACATCACTTTTATATACAGATGTAAGTTTAAACCAATATGCTAACATGAACGTGTTATCAGATGAAGCAAACATTACAAACTATTACGACAATGTTATAGCACTAAAACGTGACGGAATTGTAATGGATGATTTCTTTGCAAACATTGAACTTGCTAATGGCGAGAAAGCATATGACAATACTATAATGGAAGTTAATAGTCCTGTTGCATATTTCTTAAACGAAGATCAAATTATTAAGAATTCTATAACAATATCAGGCATTGGCTATAAAGAGCCACTAAGATTACTGATAGATAAAATTGAACCAACAGTAAGTGGTAATGTTTCGGCGGCAACATATTATGTTAATACTTCAGAAACGTTTGCTCTAGATGCCAACGTTGGTACGGGCAATACAGTTGACTTAACTTACACAGGAACAACTTCGATAAATGATTTAGAAGAAGGTTCGTATGTAACATTCACAGATGCAAGTTCAGGATCATTAAACGGTAATACATATAAAACAAGTAATGTATCTGTAAGTCCTCCCACAATGGCAACAACATTAACTGGCACAACCGATACTGGAGTTTATTCTACAACAATTAACGGTACAGTATCTAGTGCAACTACTATAGTTATAACAGCAACATCTACGTTAATTAGCATTGGACAAATTGTAAGTGGAACAGGTATTCCTGCAGACACAAAAGTTACTTCAATTGACTCCGACGGTGTTACAATTGGATTGGATACAACAGTTTCGATAACAAGCGGCACAGATGTTCAGTTCTCTAAAAGAACTAGTAATTTTAGTACAGCAAATTCTATTGTAACTACATTCACAGTTGAGGACGCAAGTTTTAGTGCAAATGTAAGTTCAAGTGCTTTAAGTCTAGCAGTTAATAACGGATTAGTATTTACAACAGATATGGACACATCTACAATTGCAAATTTAGGTGTTGTTAAAATTAATAATGCAGGTTACTATTCAGGCGTATACAGAGTTGTTGGCAAAACAGCAAACTCAATAAGTGTTTATGGTGACTATGTTGAACCTACAAGTGTTGTACTCACAGTAGCCACAACAAGTGGAAGCACAGATACAACTATTGCTACATCAAATGTATTAATTTCTACAGGCATGTTAGTAAGCGGCACAGGTATTACTAGTGGTACAACAGTTACAGACATTACAGCAACTGGAGTAACATTATCTCAAAATGCAACAGCAACTGGAACAGCAAGCCTTACATTCCAAGATAACATATTTGTTGATGCAACTATATTATCAGACCAAGTAGATGTTACATTAGTTGAAGCACATACACTTGCAACTGACGGCTCTGACACAATTGTAGATAAAGTTGTAAACATTGAAGAAATGGAACCAAACTATTATAACTGGGCATGGAAAGTAGAGTCTGTACCTAGCAACACAATTATACGTTTAGAAGGTTTTGCTTATGACCATCCATATGTAACTGGTGGTGTAAGATACGTTTCACAAAAAGAATATAATATACATGGAGTAGATACTTTAGCAACAGATGGCGGTGAAGATTCTGAAGCATACCTAATTTCAAAACATGATGGTGATATCATAGTTAACGGAGCCAAAGTAGCTAATGCCTTCCCAATGCATACATCACAAGAATATGCTGATGAAATTAATAGGCAAGTGGCAATTAAAGCAGGCGCGATTATTCAATGTGACTCAATGTACCTATCGTTAACTGGTATATCAAACAATCCTAGGATCCGTGGAAGACAGCATGTAATGAGAAATGGCAGAGGTACTAGAGGCGGCAGAGGCAGAGGTCAAATACCATTTAAGTCAGGCATGAAATTGCCTAACAATGTTTTTAATAACATAACAACACAAAATCCTATACCTGCTGTGGGCACACCATTTGTGCCGCAGACACCATCTCCGGCGTCAGTAGCATCTAGCGTGTTCGGAGGAGTCGTAAATAGTCTTATTAATGTAACAAACAATGTAAGGGCAGGCGGTACAAATATTAAAGGCAACCCGGTACCAGCACCGGCAACACCACAACCTATACCAACAATTATTCCACCAACAGCAGTGGGACGAGGTATCACTGGACCTGGAGCGGGGCCAACGGCTTCCGGAACAACAGTTGTAGACTGGACACCGTTAATGACTATTACACAGCATGACGAACCATGTCCTCCTCCTCCACCAGTACCACCAGCGCCACCGGTGCCGCCAGTAACATCCGTATTTGTAAACGAGATGAACTCGCAAGGCAGAGGTACAACAGAATCATTTAAATATAAGTTTGCTTCAGATTCTAGTCAATCATACACAGTTAAAATACTGTTTGATATGTATAGTGCTAAAGACAGACTAACAGTATATCAGAGTAAATCTGCAGGGCAAAGAGGTACTAAAATTGCAGGTACAGGTGTTTTAAGTACGTTGAGTAATATAACACAGGCAGATGTAAATGCATGGTCTAATGCTAAGTGGCAGATTTCCGCTGGCTTAACACAATGGCAAAGGAATAATATAGGGCCCGGTAGCCTATTAGGTCAAAACTATACTTCACATGGCAACGGATTTGTAAAAGAAAACGGTAAAGTAACATGGTCATATAATGCCTCTAAAGGTCAATACATAACTATTACGGTAGACAAAGATTCTAAAACTAGTACAGCATTTAGATATTACATGGAACATCCAGCAGACGATAACAAAGGTGGTGGATATCCTGCGGCAGGCACTACAGGAATTGGATCTCCACCTCCAAACGGAAGCCAGGGTATAAAGTTTCCTAACTTGCCAAACCAAACACAGGTACATGGCACACCGTTCTCATTACCTAATTTACAAAATATAGTATCATCAGGTGTCGGTGTTGGTTTCTTGAATATGGGAGGCAACTTCGGTCTCGGCGGAAGTGGAGGCGGCTTTGCTTCAGTTAATTTGAATTCATCTATGACGTACCCACTGAATCTTTCACCAGCTGGTGTCCCTTCATATAAACTTCCTGGATCAGCAAGTTATCCGCTTGGTAACCAACTATCTAATGTTGGCACAGGAACTAAGACAACAAATTCAGCAGGAACATCTTACATATCATTAACTGCATTAAAGAAAAATTCTACTAACGGCACAGTATCGCCTGTGTCAAAGCCAGTACATGTTCCAATATGTAAGCCTAAGGCTAGAGTTAAAGTTTGTGGACAAACTAAAATGGTTGGTAAAGGCGATTCGTTCTTTGTTAACGGTGACAAGATAACATTAAGTGGAACTACTAACTTAGACGCAATTAAGAACGAAATACAAAGTCAATCAAAATCAGTTAATGTATCAATAACAGTAGATCCAGCAACAAAAGAAAAGTGTTTGATGATTGTTAACAAATTATCCGATCCAATGATACTTAGAAATGGTTGTGCTGGCGGCATATACAAAGAAGTGCTTGACTACTCTATTAAACAAGATAATCAAGTATGCTTTAGCAAAGAAACAGTAGCAGGTCCAACAACGTTAACTAATGCGCCAAGTGGTGGCGGTAATGCTACTATTGTTGGAAGTAGTGTGGCATCATATACTACTAATACTATAACAGCAGATCAAAACAAACAAGGGCTTGTTAAAAATAATATATGTATTACAGCAGGCACAGGATACAGTCCAGGTGACGTAGTAAGGGTTATGGGTGGCACACCTGTAGTTAGTCAAGGTACTAGTGGTATAATTGATCTTACTGTTAGCAATCCAGGTTACGGATATACAAATGCAAACGGCATTGCTACTCCATTAACAATTAAAATCGGACAACGAGGAGAACCAGGATCAGGTGCAACAGTAGATTATAATTCAATTAGTTATGATTCAAATGGCGGCATACAAAAAATTAGTATATTACTAGAAGGTAGTGGATATAGCATAGATAATCCTCCAACTGTGACAGTTAAAGGACAGGGTAGAGATGCAGTTATATCAGCAAGACTTAAAGAACAAGTTGCAGTTGAAAGACCTGCTAAGTTTATTATCACAGGTGTTGATGCTGACGGCGGCATAACTGATATACAAGTTATTGATAGAGGCATATACAAAATATTCCCAAGTGACTTAGACAGCGGTGTACCTATCCAATATGATATTAAGCGTTCGCAAACAGGTGCTAATCCAAATGAAGTATTAGGAACACTGGGCTCAGCAGGCGAAGGCTCAGGCGGTAGAGTATTCCTAACAGCAAGAGATATTCCTAGTTGTAATGAGAAAGGTAATGCGTTAAACGATTTAGGTTTACCTGAAGGAACAATTAACAGACGTTCTCCATTAGGTCAATTAGCAGATGATATCACTAGATGGTCACCTGTAGACGAATTTGGTAATCCTTTCTTTGGAGCCGAAGAGAAACAATACGGGCCAGACGGCAGAGAACTTAATCCAGATGACGGTGGCGCTGGCGGACTTTTACCAGGCACTACAGGACGTCCAGGTGGAGGTTTTGCAGGTAGTGGTGACGGCACAGGCGCTGACGGTGACGGTATCAATTTCACTGATGATCCGTTAATGTTTAGTGAACTTATTTTAGGTGGACCTGATATCGATGGTATAAGAATAGAGGATCCATTGAACCCAGGACTATTGAACTCAATGGGTATAACTGACGGAGACTATGTATGCGGAGTACATCCAAACTTTGAAAACATTGATTCTACTGGAATTGATCCTCAATTGGATGTCACTGGAGCATTAATAGATACCACCACAGGACAACAAATAGGACGTGGCGGCGGCTACCAAGGCAACATGCCGTGGGCGCCAGGCTTTAACTTAGCAATGGGGTTAGGTAATGCTAGTACAATTGCTAACTTATATGAGTATGAACTTAGACAAGTAGACGGCACTAGTCCTGTAATATTTACTAACGACAATCTTCTTAGACAAGATGTTAAGCCGTTACTATTAGAAAGTATGCGATTTGATACTGAATCAGGCTTAACATTATCAGGCATGAGCAACGTTTGGATTGATAATTACGGTGGCAATGGCTGGGCATATATAGAAAATGGCACTGTTATTAGAAAGCAAGAGTCTATGACAGATATTGCATTCTTAGATGATGTAATTACATATGATGCCGAGACTGCTGAAAAAGAATTTGATATTAATTTATATGATCCGTTCAAAGGTATTATACCAGGATTCATAGATAAAGATATTACATATAAATCAGAACACGATCCAATTGTGTATGATCCAATGTATACTAAATTTGGTGCTGAGCAAGTAGGACAAACTTGGTGGGACACTAGTAGAGTTAGATACAACTGGTATGAGCAAGGCACAGGATCATATGGACAGTTTGCTTACAACAACCAAGAAAGAAATAATAATTGGGGCTCTAAATTCCCTGGTAGTGAGATTATAATTTACGAGTGGACTAAGAATTCTGTTCCACCCGAAGACTACAGCGGACAAGGTGTTGCTATAAATTCTAACCAGTTTGTACAAGAACAACACATTAACCGTAAAGGCAAAACAATAACTTCTTATTACTATTGGGTTAGAGGGTTGGCAACTGTATCAAATGATGCTATGGCGAATTTAGGTAGAACTCATAGCACACAAGAACTAGAACAATTGCTGGACAATCCAGAAGGAAATAGAATACCTTACTTTGCACTTGTTTCACCAGAAGCAATGACTATTAATAAGTTAGGCGATTTAATTAAAACAGAAGACTCTATTGTAAGTTTAAACTTTAGAAGAAAAGATTCAGGGTTAGCACAAAAGCATACCAGCTGGTCACTAGCAGGTGAAGGCGATGCTAGTGCATCTATACCTGACAGTTTAAGTATTAAAGTTATAGACAGTTTAGCAGGATATAATGCTATAGACGAAGTGGTTCCAGTAGCAGGATTAAGTGCTGGCGAAAGATACGGATCATCGTTTAGACCTAGACAAACAATGTTTAAAGATATTAAAGCGGCTAGGAAGCAAATGTTCGAAACATTAAATGACATATTCTCAGAATTGCAAATGGACACAGTGTTTTTAGATTGGAGATACGGCTTGCCAGCGGCAACACCACATTTATTAACTACTAATTGGTTTAAGGTATTAAGAACTAACAAGGTAAAGAATAATAAAATTTACTACAACGAAGACTATAAGCCACTTAGACGAGTTACATCTGAAAAGCAATTACAATTATTAGTAAACTTATTAGATAAGAGTATTGTCCAAGTACAACAAGATAATGCATCTAAATATAAATTATTTGAATATTCTAAATCAGATAATACGTTTACACTAATTGCAATAGAAAATGAAACTGTACAATGGGACACTTCGGTGTACACTGAAAAGCAACAAATAGAACTTGGAAAAGAAATTAGACAAGTATTAAATCACTTGTATACTAATGTGTTTGTTGGTTCACACAAACTATTTTGGAACAAGTTATTCTTTAGTATGGTCAAATATGCAATTGGCGAACAAGTAGAATTAAGTTGGGCATTTAAATCAACATACTTGAATGTACAAAAACAAGAAACAGACTTAATACAATTTAAAGGTTTAAAAGTTGATAACTTTAGTAAAGCAGTAGATTACTTCAACGAAGTTAAGCCATACAGTAGTAAGATTAGAAACTACAGGGATATTAAACAAGCACCGATAGAAGTAATGACTGGCTCAACAGGCGACTTTGATAGGCCTCCGTACTTCGACGAAGATTCATCTACTGTAAGAATATTAGACGCCAGTATTAGTACTGATGCAAATATACTTAATAGCGATCCGGCATACGCAGGATTTGTAAGTAGTAATGCACCTGTAAGACAGGTTAATACTAAAATTATATTTGACAGAGTAAATGCAGACTTGTTTGAAAATAGTTATGAAACACTTTCACAAACTGTAACAGCAACATCTGACTTAACCGAAGTAGCATTTAACTTTATACCATACATTACTGATGCAAGTGACGTATCAAGTCTTACAGTTAAAGTCAATGATGTAATTGTGCCTAATGTTAGTACTAGTACGTTACTAAGTGGAGATCAGACTAGAACAATAGATGCTGATGGGAACGAGACTATACTAACCGGTGATGCAATAGTTAACTGGACATACAATGTTGCTGATAACAAAGTAGTATTTAATAAAACGTACACAGATAATCCAACACTAGGTGGAATACAAGCAGGTGACGTTCTAACATTTGAATCAGTGTCTGGGTACAACCCAAGCAAAGAAACATTAAAACAGAGTGTTGCTAAGAACATTGTGGCAATTGAGTCAGAGGGTTTTGCTAGTTTAGGAAATACTTCATTGAACTGGAGAGCCGCTGACAGAGAGTTTAAGTTTAATACAGAAATTAGAACAGCGTTTATACATGCTATGGATTCTGCACACGGTGTAGGCACAGGAATTGATCCTATATACACAACTGATAAAGCTCTTATGACCAATATGGTAAATGATGGTAACCTAGACTATACATTAAGTTTAGTTAGGACTGCAATCGGTGGAGACTTTAAAGGTGAAATGCTAGATGCTAACGTGTTCACTGATATTGTTCCTGGAGAACATCCAACTACATACTACACTGATGCAAGAGGATTTGACTTCTTTGCATGGGATGATGAAGTTTGGGATAAAGATGTTAGTGTTAAAAACTTCCACGGTGTGTTTAATCAAGACAGACAGGGCAATGTGAACTACAGAATTAATAACGAAACTATATTTGGTTTTGATGCTGTAACATTTACTAAGTCTGGCTACGGACCAAATAGACCAGAAGAACTAGTTGTTGTGCAACCGTTTGAAACATTAGTTATGAATGTTTACACTAGTAACGTTTCGCATGGTAATGTAGCAATAGGAACAACAAGTTCTAAGCCAGTAAGACATACTGTGTTTATGGATTTATTTGGAAGAACAGATTATTATAGAAGTTCTACTACAGGATTAACAACAGTTACAGAAGTAGTTAATTCTTGGGATACTTCAATTACAGTAGCAGATGATAGCGTGTTACCACAAGCGGCGGCAAGTAATAAAGGTGTTATATGGATTAACTCAGAAAGAATAGAGTACACAGGAGTTGATTCAGTAAATAACAAGTTGCTAGGCATTATACGTGGTACTAGAGGTACAACAGTTAATCCAAGTATTGCAGTAGGCAGTAAAATATATAACGGTGAAGAGACAGAAAATATAGCACTGGAGAATTTCAGAGATCCACAAGACCTTAATTGGTTGGCATCAGACAGTAGTAGTTATATTACAACAAGTTTAAGTGATACATCGGGCGGTGTAGACACAGATAGTATCGTAGGATTCATTCAAGGTACTTAATTAAAACTATTTTTAAAGAAAAGTGATAAATAACAGCATGGAAGATAAAGAGATAATTAACCAAGAAAAAGCGGAGAGTCCTGTGGATGATACAATGGGTCTAAAGATGTCCGGGCATATTCTTATAAAAGATAAAGAAACCGGCGAAGAACTTGTTAACAAACGTAATGCTATTCACTATGGTAACATGGCGAATATGATTGCTCGTGCAATGACTGATAAATTAGGTGACTACTATGTTCACTTTATGGGTTTTGGCAACGGAGCAACAAGTGTTGACACAGCAGGTAAAGTAATTTACAAATCTCCAAGAGTAAGTGAAAGTTACGAAAGTAGTGGAACATTATACTCAAGAACTTATCAGAAAGTAGTTAGTAATAACACAGCAACGGATAAAATCGAAGTTATCCCTGGGCCAAGTTATACTGACTTAAAAATTACTTGTACATTAGGATATAATGAGCCTAGTGATGCTGATGCATTTGATACTAGTACAACACAAGATGGCTCATATGTATTTGACGAGCTAGGTTTATTATCTTATGCTGATGATATTAACGACAGTATTTTACTGACACATGTTATATTTCACCCAGTACAAAAAAGTAAGAACAGAGAAATTGAAATCGTTTATACGGTTCGAGTTCAATTAAATTAGAGGAATTTAAAAAATGACGTATTCAGTAAAAACGACAAACGAAGGTAGCACGATTACTGTCGCAACAGGTGAGGTAAGCACTAAATATGGTGTAGCACTTGTAGGCAGAAACGTATCAGGCTACGGTCAATTTTTCGTACAAAACACTTTATGGATGCTAGAGAACTTTGCTTCTACTAGTAGTCCAATTGCTAGAGGCGATTCAGCACTAGTAGGTCAACATTGGTATAACACCACAGACAACACCATGCGTGTATATGATGGCACAGTATGGAGAAGACAAACTCCTCTTATTGCTTCTTCGGCTCCGACATCAGACTTAGGTCAAGGCACTAGTTACTTCGATACAGTTGACAACAAAGAAAGAATTTATGACGGTACTACATGGCGTGATGTTTCATATCCTGGTACTGTTACTAGCAGATGGTCAGCAGAAAAAGGCGGATCTGCATACGGAACAAAATTTAGAACATTATACTTAACAGATAACACTTCAACTAAAAGAGCAGTTACGGCATTAGTTTATGTCAACGATGGTACTTCAGCTGGTTATACTACTAATGAAACCATTATGGCAATCTTTAGTGATTATCCAAACTTTACATTAACATCAAGTTCGCTATCATCTAGTTATAGAGATAGTGAAAGTGCTCCGATTAACTTGTACGCTGAATTCAATGATCCACAAGGTATTGGTTTAGAAATCAAACGTGGTATGAACTTAAGACGTGCATACAGTGATACATCTGTACCACTAGCAGACTTGGCTACATCGGCTACATCTGCAAATGCATTACTAGTTGGCTCGGACATTATATCGTCATCAAACTTCTTCCACACAGGAAGTTCGTCGATTGCTCCTACAAGTACAGATAGTGTTAACTTAGGTGAGTCGGCGGCAAGATTCAATAATGCGTTCTTAGGTGGCGATATTGTATTAGGTGATTCAACATCAGGCCTCGCGGCTACTCATACTATTAGAGATGCAGGCGGACTTGCAACATTGTCAGTTGGTACAACATCAAATCCTGTTGCTACACTTTATGTAGACGACATTCATATGTCAGGATCTATTATAGGCTTTGGCGCAGACACAATTGAAACTATTGGTAGTTCAGGCAATCCAATGGATACAGCACACATTAGTAATGTGTCTGTAACTGCTACGCAGAATATTACTACTAATGGTATAAAAGGTTTTGATTTAAAAGCAACAGATGGCACAGTTATTTTTGATGCTAGTACAGGTAACTTACAGAATACATCATTAAGTAACTCGTTAACAGACGGCGATGGTATAGCAAACTTTTCATATAACGGTGGAGCGGCAACTTCTGTTGCAGTAGACAACACAGTTATTAGAACAACAGGTACGCAAACATTAGGTGGAGCAAAAACATTCAGTTCTGAAACTGCATTTACTTCAGGAATAGATTCTTCAACTGCAACTGTTAAGTTTGGTTCATTAAGTGATGGTGCTATTACTATTACTGCATTCGTTGACGAAGACAACATGGCAACTAATAGTGCTACAATGGTTCCAACTCAACAATCAGTTAAAGCATACGTTGATGCCCAAGTGGCAGGCAAAGATAATACAGACGAAATAACAGAAGGTTCAACTAACTTGTACTTCACAAACGCAAGAGTGGATGCAAGACTTGTAGGTGATATTGCCCCAGCGGCAAATAACACTTCAGACCTAGGTACTTCAAGTAATAAGTATGCAAATGTTCACGCAACTACATTCCAAGGTGTTGCAACCTCGGCACAGTATGCGGATATGGCAGAAATATATTCTGCAGATGCAGACTATGAGCCAGGCACAGTTGTTAAAATTGGCGGTGAAGCAGAAATTACAATGACTACAGACCATGCAGACACAGACGTGTTTGGAGTTATATCAACAGACCCTGCGTACTTAATGAATAGTGCGGCAGAAGGTTTACCAGTAGCATTGGCAGGAAGAGTACCTGTTAAAGTAATTGGAAAAATTAAGAAAGGACAACGTTTAGTATCTAGTGATGTTCCAGGAATTGCATGGGCAAGTATGGAAGATGAGTATGACACAAGAGCCATTGTTGGCAGAAGTTTAGAAAATAAAGAAGATGGCGGCGAAGGAATCATAGAAGCTGTTATCGGTGTTAGATAGATAAATATAAGTAAGAAACTAGTAGGAGTTTAATATGGCAAGTGGAAGCACTTTATCAGTATCCGGTGGATACACAATGACCCAAGTGGTTGCTGGCGACACTATCGATGATGCAGATTACGACGGAATGAAAAACAATGTCTACAGGCAGTTAAGTACTCCTGCTGATTATACATTGGGAACATACACAGCAAGTTCAATATACGGATACAACCAGTCAATAGGATCGCTTGATGCGGCGGCTGGAGAATTGGTCAGAGCAAGTAGTACAGACAATGGATATAAAAATTTACAAGACGAGATTCAAGCGGTAGGTACATTCCTTGGCTTGTCATTAAACAGCACTAGTACTTCAGACGAAGTAGCAGGTGGATCTATAACAGCAACAGACTGGTCAAACTTAATGTCAGATGTTAAAAGTTGTTTTGATGGAAGATTTAGTGTACCAGGTGGAAGTTTAACTTCTGAAGCATTAATATCTAATTCAAGAACATCAGGCTGGGGCAGTTCAGGAACACCAGAAGTAACACATGAATTTTCAGTAAACTTCTCAAATGAAGCACATGCTAGAGCATTCTTTAATGCAGGCGGCGAAGTTAATTTTACTGCGGCACGTTCAGGCGGAACATCAGGTTCTTCAGCAGGAACAATTGGATCACAGAATGCTAACTGGACAGCATTATTAAGTGCGATGGGTACTTTAACATTTAATTTAAACAATGTAGTAAGTTCAGGTTCAACAGGAACAAGTGCTGGTAAAGGCTTTTACGAACTAACTACTTCATATCAACAAGTATACATCAAGTATGGTTCTAGTTCATATGCAAGTAACTACTATCAATTAGTTGCTAAAGTTAACAGTACTACTAACCCAACTGCGATAACATTCAAAGCAACATTTAGAGATGACCACGCACTAGGCGATGGTATTGGAGCAGATGGTGTAGACGGAAACGCAGATGATACAGTTGGATACGTTGACAGTGTAGACGGTACAGTTTCAAGTACTGCTACAACAAAACGTGCGAACAACGGTATAGCATTAGCACAACCAAGCTCAACTGCAATTTCAAATTTATAATTTAAAATTACAAAAAAAATAAGCCAGTTCTAGTAGCTGGCTTTTTTTATGGCTATAAATATATCTGTATAACACATTTTGTTGTACAAGGAAATATATGAATATAATAAATCATTTTATTGATACAATGAAGACGGTGTTGGTCACAAGAGCAACAGATATTAACGGAAGGTCAGATAGACCAGAGTACTGGTGGTTCACACTATACGCATGTATAGTATTTGGATTATTAGCAGTAGTAGATTACTATGTAATAGGATTTACATTCTGGAGTATGTTAGAACCATTCGGAGAGATGAAAGAGGCTGGAGTGCTAGTAGCACTATTCACACTAGGAACACTAGTGCAAAGTATAACACTAACTGCAAGAAGATTACATGACAGAGGTCGTAGTGGTTGGTGGCAGTTAATGTTAATAGTACCAGGATTAAACTTTATAGTATTCTATTGGTTAGTAAGAAGTGCTAAAGATACACCTGAAGCAAAGAAATATAAAAACCCTTACGGTAAATTACCTAAGTAAGTTTTAAGAACATTAGGGGCCAGTTATGATTACTGGCTTTTTTTGTGGTTGATAAATATAGATATGACTTCTAAACTAACTAAAGCATTAGAGTTTTCAAATTATAGATTAACTCTAAACATACAGCAAAATGCACTTCGATCCAAAGTGCAAACATTATTAAGTTACAGTACTAACGGAGGCACATTCGAGATATCTCAAATGCTTATTTCGTTTGTACAAACATTAATAACACAAGGACACAGTAAAGCAGTACTACTAGATGTGTATAATAACCCAGTCGAAATTGTCGGACTAGACGACTTCCTAGATGAAATTTTATCAAGATACTTTGAAGCAACAAACGAATATCACGCAGAATATTCTAAGATAAAGAAAAGCAGAAAAGTACATAAGTTGGTAGATTTGGAACTCGATGACAACTCCAAGTAAAGGTATATTAATATTTGCTCATAACAATGAGGAGATAGATTACCTAAAATTAGCAACTATAAACGCATACTATATCAAGGAGAATTTAGGTATAGATAACATTACGGTTGTTACAAATCAATTTAGTTACGATTATAACTTAGATGAAATGGGGTATGATTTTATACACAATGCTATATCAAATATTATTATAACAAGTAAAGATAAAGCATTTAAGAATATTAACAGACGCTCATACAAAGATACAAGTCACAAAAGTACATCACTGCCGTTTTATAATATAGATAGATGTGATGCTTATGACCTAAGTCCATACGATGAAACTATACTCATTGATGCTGATTATTTAATTATGAGTGATTCATTAAATCAGTGTTGGGGACACGACAACGAACTAATGATGAACTGGAACTACGAAGACATAATGTCAGAACGTAATGACGAATCATTAAAACGTTTAAGTCCTGTGGGCATAACAATGTATTGGGCTACAGTGGTATACTTTAAAAAGTCTAACTATGCACAACAATTTTTTAATACGGTACGACATGTGAGAGACAACACACAATACTATCAAGAATTATACAGATGGCCCGGAGGCTTATATCGTAATGACTATAGTTTTAGTGTAGCCGCACACATGCTGTCTGGGTTTGTAGAGAAAGGAGTTCCGCAACTACCTGTGCCTGCACTCTACAAAACATTTGACACCGACGATGTTCATTCTTCTCCAGAGAAAAATGAATTACTATTCTACTTAGAGAAGCCAAAAAGTTTAGGCGACTTTATGTTATGTAGATGGCGCGGTATAGATATTCATGTTATGAATAAGTGGGCGATAAACAGAGTAAGCAAGGAGTTACTAAGCCATGTCATCTGAAGACAAAGACTTTAGGAAGAAGCAACAAGATTTGACAGAATTAAACAGTGATGGAAACCGTCAACGTGGTCGTTACGGAGAAGATGAAAGTCACCTTAAACCAGAGAAGGATGAAGAAGATAGCAAAGAAAACACCAAAAGTAGGTGACCAAATTGAACATACCTGTACACTAAACGGTACGTTCGAAGGCAAAGTAGTACAATTATTGTCAATGCAGTTTGTATATGAAACAGCAAAAGGCGATAGGCGTTTCTGCATGTTCAGAGAACAATGGAAATTTAAAGAATGAACTTACGAGAAAAGTTAGATAAAAGAATGGATCAAATACAATCATGGATGGAAAGTAATTACCATTTGGATCATCCACAAGAAGTAATTGATCTCATAGACAAAGTTACGTTTGCCTGGGAAGTACTAAGCGAAGAGGACCGTGATTACATACACGGTTGTCAGTATGCCATAGAAGAAAAAATGGAATGGAATGTATGAGTAAAGGCTACATAGTGATTGCACAAAACAATGGCACTGTAGATTATTTACAGCAGGCATATGCACTCGCTATGAATTTAAAGTTAACACAGGGCGATGTAAGTAATCTAACGGTATGTGTAGATGCCAGTACTAAAAAACTTATTACTGCAAAACACAAAAAAGTATTTGACCATATTGTAGATATTCCGTGGGAGGATGACTCCAAAGACAAAGACTGGAAAATTAATAATAAGTGGAAATACTATTACATGACTCCGTATGACGAAACAGTTATACTAGACACTGACATGTTGTTCCCTACAGATGTTAGCCAGTGGTGGGATATCTTACAGCAAAAAGATATATGGGCATGTACTAATGTAAAAACATATAGACAAGAATTGATACACGACATGCATTATAGAAAGACACTAAAACTAAATGACATGCCTAATGTATATACTGCATTTTTTTATTTTAAAAAGTCAGATCTTGCTACAGAGTTTTTTAAGATGGTAGAGATTATATTCCAAAATTGGGAACGTATGTATTTTAAATATATGCCAAAAGGAAAACCTGATTGGCTAAGTGCTGACGTGGCGTTCAGTCTTGCAATAGATATTTTAGGAATATCAGATAAGTGTACAGCAGACCATATGACAGAACTTCCTACATTCATCCATATGAAAAGCGAAATACAAAATATACCTACGAGCTTAGTGTATGATGATTGGACTGAGACTTTACCTACATATTATAAATCTTATAAGGATTTCAAGATAGGAAATTTCCAAATAACACATCCGTTTCACTATGTTTCTAAGGAATGGTTAACAACAGATATGGTTGCTCAATTAGAAAGTGACTACCTTAAATAGGACACAATTATGACTCCAGGTGAAAGATTAGCATTACTTAAAAAAGAACAAGGCAGTCTTGCCAAAGTAATGGCACATGAAAACGACACCACATATATGATATACACCGATGACGGAGATATTGTGTATAAGAGTACTAAACTTCCTGTTGAAGAAACGATAGGTGAAAATTATCTTGCAAAATTTAAGTCTATTGACTGCAAGATGATTGACGAAAATAAAAAAGGCATGGGTCAGTTCAGTATAGAAAAAGATGAACATGATGTATGTCACATAGTATTAAAAACATACGAAATTGATAAAGTTACTACAGCAGGAAACTTTTTGACTGAAGTTACATCTGGTGCCGCGAATGTTTTTGATGTAAAAGTATCATTAACTGAAAACGATATTACTGTTACAATACATGCTAACACAATCAAAAAGAACAAAACTACACACAATTTAAAAATATATGCAACAGAAAAAGGCGATCCGCATTTTATAATAGAGCAATTTTTAATAGACGGCAATGCTTTACATAAAAATAAAACTGTTACATTACCTCACTCACTTACTGATATTACCGACATTAGTATATATACCTCCAAAATATATGATAAATACGTTAGAGTATAAACACACTAACACAGGATAAATCCATGGCTAAGATAGATGTAACGGAACTAGATATATTTTATATCAGTTATGACGAGCCTAATGCTGAAGAACACTGGGCAGACTTGCTTAACAAAGTACCGTGGGCCAAACGAGTTCATGGTGTTACTGGCTTCGATGCCGCACATAAGGCATGTGCAAACCAATCAGAAACAGATCGCTTTATCACAGTAGACGGTGATAACATTGTTATGGACGACTTCTTTGAACAAGTATTAGATGTACCAGAAACAGACCACGATGGCAACGACATAAGCAAGTGCATCTTTAGTTGGAATGCTAAAAACATTCTCAACGGATTAGTATACGGTAATGGTGGACTAAAGTGTTGGCCCACTGAATATACTAAAAGTATTAACACACATGAAGCCGCACAAGATGGCGAAGGTATGGAGTTTTGTTGGAAGTTAGATTACATACAACTTAACGATACGTTTAGTGAAGTACATCAAACAGCAAGTCCTTTCCAAGCCTTTAGAGCTGGATTCAGGGAAGGTGTTAAAATGAGTACAGACCAGGGTGCAAGAGTAAAGCCCGATGAGTTTAAAGAAAAGATTTGGTGGCAAAACTATAACAGATTACAAACATGGTGCAATATTGGCAGTGATGTAGAGAATGGCTTATGGGCCATATATGGAGCAAGGCTTGGTTGTCAAATGACTGTACTAACTGACTGGGACACTAATTTAATCAGTGACTACGATTGGTTTAGTGACTTCTTTAATAATAAAGTACTGCCACGTTTTCCAGGAGATACTGTTTGCCCTTACACTAAAGTAACATTTAATCCTGAAATGTTAGAAATCGCTATAAAAGATATTGGCGTAACATTAAATGATGAAATAAATGAGATGATGCTTTTCAATCCAGATCCTAACATGTGTAAATTTTTTAAGAAAACTTTTGTGAATCCAAAACGTTGGGGTGCTATGATTAGAGAAAAACAAATACAAGAACTATTAGAAAAAGGGTTAATGTAACTAATGGTTATTTTTATGATAGGTTCGTCAACTGCGTTCCCTCAAACTATTGCAGAATATCTAGGTACTGCTGGACACGATATACACTTACTTGGCAGAGACACATTAGACTATACTAAGCCAGCCCAAATGGAAAAACATTTTAAAACACTTCCGTCTCCAGACATTGTAGTGTTTAATCAGCGGGTGGCAGGAGGCGAAGTCTCAAAGTACAGTCGTAACAATAAAGTTGATATGATGTACTTGGACGACTTTGAAAAATTTAAAAGAATAAACGATCAAAATTTAACAGATTCATTCTACGGTAAACTTGCCATATACGACATATTGAAAGATTGTAAACAGTTTGTTTTTATATCTAGCTCTATAACGTTACACACTAAGGAATACGGATTTAGACATCTTTCATATAGATATCTTAGAGGAGCAGAACAACAACTAATGAAATGTATTGCATTAGAGCCAGGCAAAACAGCATACGGTTTATGCCCGGGTGGCATGGATGCAAACCCTGAGAAGTTTGCAATTGCAACTGCTAAAATTATCAATAACGAACTAGAAGAAGAAGATTATGTATCATTGAACAGTAATGTTACATTAGTATCTTCAATACCACAATCCAAAGCCTTCCTTGACGAACAATGAGTATTTACGACCAAGCCGCAGACAAGGCAAAAGAGCAACTAGACACTATTAGTCCTAGCATGTGTTATGCTAAATGGAGCCAAGTGTCTATGCATTTAACAAATGGTCAAACACACAGTTGTTACCATCCACCTACGCATTCGATACCACTAGATGAATTAAAAGATAATCCTACAGCACTACATAACACTAAAGAAAAGAAAGAACAACGTAGACAAATGCTTAAAGGCGAAAGACCTGATGGGTGTAGTTATTGTTGGGATATAGAAGACCAAGGTGACAGAAGTGACAGGGTATATCGCAGTGGCGAGTACTGGGCACAAGAAAGTAAAGAAGATATAATGGATGCCGGTGCTAGTGGCAACATCAATCCACGTTATGTAGAAGTAAACTTTAACCAAGCATGTAACTTTAAATGTAGTTATTGCAGTCCACATTTAAGTACGGCATGGCAAGAAGAGATCGACGAGTTTGGGGAATATCCCACAACTGCTCCACATAATAACATTGACAGTTTAGCATTAAAAAATTTAATGCCGTTAAAAGTAAAGCAAGATAATAATCCGTATGTTACAGCATTTTGGAAGTGGTGGCCCGAGATGTATAAAACATTACGAGTGTTCCGTATGACAGGCGGTGAACCACTTATGGATAAAAACACATTCAAGGTACTTGACTATGTGTACGATAATCCGAATAAAGATTTAGAGTTAAGTATAACAACAAACATGTGTCCTGTCAACGATGCATTGTTCGTAAAGTTTTTAGAAGCAGTTAAGAAGTTAGATAATGTACAGCATGGTGCTGAAGTATATGTTGCTGATCCGTTAGACGGCACAGAGTGGCAAACATGGGATCATGCAATTATAGGTGCAGATGCAAAACGTTATCACGATAGCGACCTAGCAGTAATAGAGCGAGAAGAAATACCGCAAACATTTATGCAAGTTGGACAATGCGAAGAGCAGGACAACAATAGTTTTACATACATTTATGAATATAATGATAAAGCATATCATAACTTTAGTGTATTTTGTAGTCTAGATGGTTGGGGAGAACAAGCAGAGTATATGCGTAATGGCATGGACTTCGATACAGTATGGAGTAACTGTCATAGATTTTTAGATGAAACTAGATACACTAGTATAAATTTTATTAATACTTTTAACTGTTTAAGCATAACAAGTTTTAAAGAATTCCTGCAGGGAATACTAGAGCTTAGAGAAAAGTGGAGTAAAGAGAATCAGTATGCAATGGGTTGGGAAGTTCCTGAGCAACGTATATGGTTTGACATTCCTTTACTTAGAGCTCCTGCTTGGCAAAGTATACAAGTGTTACCAGGACAGTATCAAGAGTATATGCAAGAAGCAATACAGTTTATGGAAGAAAATAAAGCCAACGAGGAGTATGTAGACTACAAAGGATTTAAAGATTTTGAAATTGCAAAAGCAAAACGAAATCTAGATTTTATGAAATCTGTACTACCACAAGAAAAACTAATAAGAGACCGTGCAGATTTTTATAAGTTTTTTACAGAACACGACATACGAAGAGATACAAATTTCCTAGCCACGTTTCCAGAAATGCACGACTTCTGGTTTGTCTGTGAGGAGGCAGATGCATTAAATGGATAAATTAATAACAGCCTTAAAACAAGGTGTAGTAACAATAGTATTTGAGAAGATAGGTACAGGTGAGATTAGGACAATGCCTTGCACACTTAATAACGAATTGTACGAGCAACAAATAGAAATAGTAAAGTATGACAGCAAGAGTGACACAATTATTATGTGGGCATTAGATAAAAAAGCCTGGCGTGATGTAAGAGTAAACACAATACAAGAATGGTACGAAGGTTACCCAAAGGAGAACACACAATGTTAGACTACGGAACAATCAAACAAGACTTGGAAAATAAGTTTCAAGTAGACAAATCAGAAGGCATCGATATTGACATTAATGTTAATGTTATAAGTGAGACTAATGGAAAATTTTCTATAAGTGTACACGATAAGAAATGTATTCTGTGTGACGAGCATTTAGATAAAGCGGATATCACAGTAGGCTTTGTTAATAAAGATACTATGATTGAAATGTTTACTAAAGGTGCTGACCCAGTTAAATTAGTTATGGGCGGCAAAATGACATTCAATGGTGATATGTCAAAAGGGAAAAGCATGAAAGGATTATTCGTAGCTTGATTAATCTTGTAATGCATGTTATAATATAAATAGAACACTTCATTCGATTGAAGATATAAAAAAATATAAGGAGAGGATTATGTACGAATTCACAAGTGAAAGCGTGAGTAACGGACATCCGGATAAAATAGCCGACTTAATCTCTGATACAGTAGCAACATTTATTATCGATGGCAACATTAATAATAGAGCCGCAGTTGAAACATTAGTTACAACTAATATGGTTACAGTAGCAGGTGAGTACAAGTCAGACAAACTCATTAGTAAAGAGCAAGTTGAATCGCTAATACGGAAAGTAGTAAAAGAGATTGGTTACGAACAAGACGGATTCCATTGGGAAACATTAGTGGTATACAACGAGCTACATGGACAAAGTGCAGACATTGCCTTAGGCACTGACGACTTTGGAGCAGGAGATCAGGGAATTATGTTTGGTTACGCATGTGACGAAACAGATAACTTTATGCCTAGCACTATTCACTACAGCCATAAAATACTACAAGCATTAGAAGAAGCAAGACGCAATGGTGCGGACTGGCTTGGACCAGATGCAAAGAGTCAAGTAACATTTGCATATGAAAAACTAGGAGAGCCTGCATACATTAAGACAGTGGTATGTAGTACTCAACACAGTGACGAACTAAGCATAGAAGAAGTTAGAGAACGTGTAACTGACATCATATTGCCAGTTATAAAAGACAAAGTAGACTTACTAAAAACAGTATGGCATATTAACCCCACAGGTAAATTTGTTATAGGTGGACCAGATGGAGACACAGGACTTACAGGTCGTAAGATTATTGTAGACACATATGGTGGCTATGCCCCTCATGGCGGCGGAGCATTTAGTGGTAAGGATTGCACTAAAGTAGATAGAAGCGGTGCTTACATGGCTCGTTACTTAGCAAAGAATGTTGTTGCTAGTGGCAAGGCTAAAAATTGTGTAGTGCAACTAAGTTATGCTATCGGTGTTAAAGAACCTACTAGCATATATGTGTATGCTGACGGCATTGTTAGAAAAGAGTTCGAGAATTACTTTAGAGAAAATGTTGACTTAACTCCGCTAGGAATTATTAAACGTTTTGATTTGTTTAACTTAGACCTAACAAAAACAACTAACTACGGACACTTTGGTAAAGACGAGTTGCCTTGGGAAAGCGTAGATTTGTTTAAGAACTAGAAAAAAGCAGGTAAATAGTAGTATGGCACACACAAAGAGAGTTGCAATAACAGGACACACACGAGGCATCGGAAAGCATCTAGTCGAACGTCTAGAAGCTCAAGGTATCGAAGTTATGGGCTTTAGTAAAAGCAATGGCTACAATATCATGAAAGAGAGTACATGTAAACGCATTGTTAAAGAAGCATTAGAATGGAAAGCTGATATATTTATTAACAATGCATACGCACCTGGAAGCCAAGTCAGACTACTATACCTATTTTATGAAGCATGGGAAAACAAACCTAGGCAAATAATTAACTTGGGTGCAACAAGTAGCGACAGTATACATAACTTTAGTCAGATGGGGTACAACAAAGATTGGACTCCGTATGTTAGTGACAAAGCAAGACTTGACTGGGCTAGTTTACAATTAGCAAACCAATTCCGAAAAGGTAAGTGTAGAGTAACAAACATTAAGCCTGGCTTAGTAGACACCGACAGTACAGCATGGCTCAAAGACTATGCAGAAGATTATATGATGACTGCTGATAGTGTAGCAGAAATGTTAGAGTGGATAGTAGGTCTAAACAATCAAGTACAAGTAAGAAGTTTAAGTTTTGATGTAGGAAATATACAGCAGTGAAACCCTTCGACGAATATGAAAGGTTCTTTGCCTTTGGTTGTAGTGTGACAAATTATATATGGCCCACATGGGCAGATATTATTGCTACAGAAATACCTAACTATTTTAACTTTGCTAGATCCGGATCTGGTAATTTATTAATTGCTAATAGTGTAGTAGAGGCTAACGTAACATGGAAATTTACTGAAAAAGATTTAGTAATGGTTATGTGGAGTAGTCCTCAACGAGAGGATCGTTATAAGAATGGTCGTTGGGTGTCAACTGGTAATATATATAATCAAGATGTAATGGACGAGTCGTTTGTGACCGAGTGGGCAGACGAAAGATTTTATTTGATAAGAGACTTAGCATTAATCGAGTCTACTAGATCTTATCTAGACAACTTGCCTTGCGATTTTGAGATGTTAAGCATGGTCGACTTTTCTGATGATTCAAACCCGGACATAATAAATTTATACAGCGACACAATAAATAGTATTAAGCAAAGTATAAAAGAAGTTTCTTACAGTGGAACTTGGCCCGAAACATTTTTTAAAGAAAAAGGTGTGAACGGAGGACATTTAGATAATCATCCGAGACCATTGGGGCATCTTAAATACTTGGAAAGTTTTTGCAATACAACGACAGCAATGACACGATATGCACAAACGCATGAAAGGAATCTTCTAGGATGCACTTATCTAGAGGATATAACGAAACACTGGGTGCCTGAAGGATATAACGTAGAGAGATTATAATGGTAAGAAAAGTAGACGAGACTCACAGAGAATTTAAAGCAAGAATGATAGATCCAGTATCAGATTCTTTCTGTGGCGCCAAATGGTATAACGCCACAATATGGCTGGGACACGGCGGAACTACAAGTTGTCACCATCCCCCAGCACACCAAATTGATTTAGAAGACATTAAAGAAAATCCTAGTGCTATCCACAACAGTAGACACAAGAAGAAGATGCGTCAAATGATGCAGGAAGGTACACGACCTAAAGAATGTGAGTACTGTTGGAAAATTGAAGACATGGGACAAGATGCAGATGGCAACGAGCCTGTATCTGATAGAGTATATAAAACAGTTATATACGAAGATAGAGATTTAGAACATATTGCAGTATTAGATCCTAATGCCGATGTTAATTTAAAGACATGTGAAGTTGCGTTTGACAGGACATGTCAATTAGCATGTAGTTATTGTAACCCTGCGTTTAGTAGCACATGGGTAAAAGATATTAGAACTAACGGCGGTTATCAAGGTATTAAGAGTGATGCTAGAGGACACTTCATTGATGATGCACCATATGCCGAACCATTTGACCAAGGTGAAGCCAATCCGTACGTGGATGCTTTTTGGAGATGGTGGCCTGAACTAAGTAAAGAGTTAGAAGAGATTCGTGTTACTGGCGGCGAGCCATTAATGACTCCTAGCATATACAAACTGTTTGACTGGTTCAAAGAATCGGACGAGCCTAATGCAAAGAATATGCGTTTAGCAATTAACAGTAACTTAATGGCTAAGCCTGGATTACTAAACAAGTTTATTGATGCAACTCAACACATAAATCATTTCCATGTGTATACAAGTTGTGAAGCCTTTGGAGCCCAAGCAGAATATATCAGAGATGGGTTAGATTGGGAGATATGGACAGCACAGTTCGAACGTTTTGCCACAGAGGCAAGATACGAAGGTGTACACATGATGATGACTATAAATGCATTATGCCTAGATACTATTTGTCAATTCTTAGATTGGACATTGTCTATGAAAAGAAAATACGGACATCACGTTCCAGGTATAAGTGTAAACATATTGCGTTTCCCTAGTTTCCAAAGTCCACTTACATTGCCAGATGATTTGCGTAAAATGTATCATGATGAACTTAGTGAATGGTTAGACGATGTTCGAAGCAAAGGCGAAAGAGATATGAATGGGGTCGAGTTACTCCAGGCATGGGAACAGGATCAAATTAGTAGGCTGATAGAATACTTAGACGTTGTTAAAACTCCGCACAGGAATACAGCAGAGCAACATTTATTACATCACGACTTTAAAGTATTTTACGAACAGTATGACTCTAGGCGTGGATTCGATTTTAGAAAAACTTTCCCTAGACTAACAAACTGGTATGACAGCATAGACGTATTAGATATATCAGATGATACTGATATACAAGCACCAGATAGTGTAGGTGTAACTAATACAATGTATGCTAAACGTATTGTTACAGAGGACGGCGAAGTTAAAGTAGTTGAAATGAAAGTACGTGGTAGACAGACCGGTGAGAGTCAAGACGATTATGATGATGACAAATACGCTAATGAGATAGAAGGGACTAATCCAAATATCAAAAAACGTGCAGGTAGTAGTATCGGTTGGGACACCGACACAGACGGACTTGGCGGAGCAGTAGATGACGAAGTTTTATAAACTAAGTTTAAGTCCTACACAATCAGGAGTAATGGACTCTGGCGGCACAAATGTAATGGGCAAAGATAGTTTCAAAGGCGGCAATGTAGAAATAGTCTGGGAACTTGCTGATACACATATTGCAAATCAGTTTTATAAAATAACACAAACAGCAATAGCAGATGAATACAGATGGCTACACTGGAATTTGTATAATGCAAACCAAAGTGTAAACATGCAATTGTTAATTAACAGTTTAAATACAGATATTGATTCGCAAGGTGCAGATCCTGAACTAAAGTTATCTATAACTGACAGCCAGAAGGTTATGCATGATAAACTAAACGAAGTGCATTTTGTTTTTGAAAAACAGTTAGTAGATTTAACAGATAGTCCTGACTTCACGTACACAGAAGAATATCACCCAGAGGTAGAAATACTAGAGCGTCTAAATAAAACTGTACATGAAATAGAAGCAAACATGTCTCGTTTCTTTGCAGTAGAAACTATAGATGAGAAGCAGTATTTTTTAGTAACAAGACATTTTAGTCCTAATGCAGAAGCAATGTACATGGACTTAACAGACGACGACTATGCACATTTTCAAAGTCAGTACTATACAGGAGATTTATTTTTAGACTTCTTTACAGTAGGCAAAGATTTAAGTCATGCATATTCAACAAAAGATATAGAACTTATAAAGCGTAAAGAAGTTAAACCGCAAACATTAATAACTGGTAGTGCATGTATAGGACTAAATGCTAAAGACTTTAATTTCTTTGAACAAGGAAGAGAAGATAGTCTCAATAGAAGATTAGCACAATGGTGTGAAGCCAATGAAGTTTCTAAATATGGCATTGACCACACAGAGCCTAAACATGCCGTAGGCAGAGCTAAATTAGGAACGTTGCAAAACGAAACGTTCGAAAGTATTATAACAAAACTAGAAGCATGTCCGTATATATCAGACATAGCAGTGTGGGAAGAATGAGTAAAAGAATAAAGCCTAAATGGGCACATGGCAGTATGGCAGAAGATTCTGAGAATAAAGTATTCTGTACTGCACCATGGACACATACATATATTAGCCCACAGTCAGAGAGACGTATGTGTTGTGCTAGTAGAGAAGAACATCAGTTTCAAAAGCAATACATTGATGCAAGTAATGATGAAAGTACAGGTAAGTTTAAAGAAAGCGGAACTATAGATGACTACAAGCCTGTTAGTTTAAAAGAACACTGGAATAGTCCTTACATGATGGACATACGAAAGAAACTACTTGCTGGCGAAGAGATACCACAGTGTAATGTTTGTAACGATAGTGTACTAAGTCAAAGTACATATCGACAATGGTTTACTGGATTTTTATTCGAAGATAAGATTGACCAATGTTTTGAGGAGACCGACGATGATGGACGTACAACTATGGACCCTATCAGTTTTGATTATCGGGTTAGCAATTTGTGTAACTTTAAGTGCCGTATGTGTGGCGAGCAACTTAGCTCAGCATGGGAAACGGAGAAGAGGCAGAATGACCACTGGACGCCTGAGAGCCAACCGTTCATGGTACCAGAAAACAAAGCAATAATACAAAAGTTTCAAAAGGATGTAGTAGAGGAAGAGTTTTGGGAAGCCATTAAGTCAGGCACAGTAGAAGAAATATATTGGGTTGGCGGTGAGCCATTGATGTATGATATTCATTGGAAAAGTATGGCAAGGCTAGCCGAAGATGATAACTTACGCAAAGTACATTTACGTTACAACAGTAACCTAAGCAGAGTACGTTTTGGTAAGCACTATTTGTATGACTGGCTACCACAAGCAAAAGACTGGACTATGTGTGCTAGTATCGACGGCATAGGCAAGATAGGAGAGTTTATACGCACAGGCTTAGTTTGGGAAGAGTGGGATAAAAACTTTAGAGAAGGTGTAGCATGTCCTGGTGGCGATAGTAAAATGCTTATGGACTTAACACTAACAGGCCCTGGACTATTTGGCTTACGTGAGTTTGTACAGTACGCAATAGACCTAAATGTTAAAATAGAAACAAAGAACATGTTTGCCTTTCATGCAGACATTGTGTTCAGTTTTATGAGTTGGCCCAGACATATACTAGATAGAATAGTAAACAGTTTGCTAGATGACTTACGCCCTATTGTAACTGAAAAGCAAAGTACAGTTATAACGCAACTAGAAGCAATATTAAATACACCTACGTTTGCAGAACAATTCCCTGATACACATGAGGAGCAATTTTTTAATGGTAGACAGTGGCAACAAACTATAGCACAGATTAGAAATGATGGTGCGCCAGATGAAGCATTGACTATACAAGAAATTTATAAAGCAGATGAAGAACTGTACAACTGGTATACCCGAACAGATCCCAAGCACAACAGCAGATGATAGTATTTTTAAATTTTAAAAACATAGGCGAGTATGAGATGGGTTCACCTCTTACAAACGTATGGGACGACAGTCAACAACCTGGACCTAAGTTTGCATCTGCGGCTTGGTTAACACATGATGCAAATCAATGGCCCGAGGGTTATAAGCCGGTAGGTCATCGTACTGAAACAATCGATTTGAACTTGCCTATTAAAAAACAGTTAAGAAGAATTAATGGCACACCTGTTGTACTATTGCTATTACCTATATACATACATGATATAAAAGATGACTCTGACACATTACACAAAATAATAAAAATATTCGAGCCTTTCCCACAAGTTAACTTTATGTTTTTAAATACTTGGGACCTAGGACACTATGAGCATGTAGGATTCAATGCCGTAGATTATATATTGGATAGCGTTAAAGATATTAATAGTGAGCGACTTAATTTTAACCTGTGTAACAAATATGTTATAGATGCTGTTAAAACTAAACGCCCTGATGTAGATGCAAAGTTCATGTCTGTGTATTTCAATAGGATAAAACATTTTAATAAACAACCAACTGAACACAATGCAGATAAACGTTCTAAACATTTTTTATGTCTAAATAATTTAGAGAAAAAACATAGAACATTTATTGTAGACAGGATGCCTCCAGAAGCCAGTTATGTATCGTACTTAGAAAAAGGAATTGCTTTACAACAAGACGTTACACTATCTCAAAATACTTTATCCCAATGGCAAGATTCGTTGCCATTGAATTATTACAACGATAGTTACATCAATGTTGTAAATGAAACTATGCACGATTTTGATGTCAGGTCCGTGATAAAACAAGGCGGCGAAAATTTATCAATGCAAGGCCACATTACTGAAAAAAGTATTAAGCCAATTTACTTTAGACAACTGTTTTTAATATCAGGTATAGTGGGTGCTAATAATCTAATGCGAGACTTAGGATTTAAATTGTTTGATAACTTTATAGACTACTCATTTGATACTGAGCCTGATCCGCTATTGCGTTTAAAAAAACTGTATGTAGAAATAAAACGATTAACAGATATTGATATAGCAGACATTCATGAGTATTACAATAGTACAGAATGTCAAAGCATTATAGAACATAACTTAACAGTATATGACACACATTGTTTTAATCCTACACAAGATTTGCTAACTAAATATAACGTTGGGTATACAGCACCTCCGGAGTTTAAGTTATGATTATATGTGTATTAGATTGTTTGTTTGATAGCAGTGACTCTCACGACACAATGGATAATGACCGACCTTCTGGTATAGCAACAATATCTTCGAGTATGACCGAATTAAATAGTTCACAAAAAGATCTATCACGATACACGGGTGTGAGGTATTATAAAAACATACATGACCTTATTGAAAAAGCACAAGACGGCATTTATTATGATGAAGAGTATTACATAGAACTTGGGCTTAGTGTGAACCCGAATTATGATATTAGTCCAACATTAGAGAAGTTAGTAAAAGCAATTGAAGGCATAGAGTATATACACATATTGTTTTCATCAGGTTGGGACATGTACAGTAGTAAGATTTTCCAAGGCCCTGCTCTTTATTTTAATAGAACTGTGGAGTTACAAAAACAGTTACAACATATATCGAATGAACGTTTACATTTTTGGCTTGGCAATACTACTGAAGTTACTGACCATAAACGAATGTTTCCGGGTGCGGATGTACAATACTATAGTGTGTATCCTACAAGGATGGCAGTTAAACATGTACGAGCCGATATGCCATTTTACAAACCGCCGGGATCAGATACTGTAAGAGACAAAACATTCTTATGTTTAAATAATTATGAGAAAGAACACAGGACTCACATGGTCAGATTCTTTAAGGATCATACTGACCTTAGTGCTGAAGCACATGTAAGTTATTTAAAGCCTGACGATCCTACATTGCATATAACTGTTGATGGTGGAAAAGACCAAACTGAAATAGGCGAGTGGCAAGATATTGTTGATTATAAAATTATAGATGATTGCTACACTTATGTGGTAACAGAAACTCACTTTAAATCAGAGCTACCATTACTATGGAAATACCAACAATACCCTAATATACTATGGCCTGACGGAGTGCCTGAGCATGAGATGCCTGAATATGAGATGCCATTGTCTGGGTGGGTATCAGAGAAGTCTTTAAAGAGTGCGTATTATCAGTTACCATTAATAGTAGTAGGCTATCCTGGATCACTGGATGCATTTAAGAAACTAGGGTTTAAAACTTTCCCAGAGTTCTTCGATGAGGAGTATGACACCGTAGGAAATTTTGGATTGCGGTTAAAACTTATACAAGATAATATCGAACGACTAGCATCTATGAATAAAGGAGAGTTGCACAACTTGTATCACAGTGAAAGTGTACAAGAAAAACTTCAATACAACAAGAATCATTTAATATCTATGATACAAGAAGACCCTTACATGAACTTATTTAGGCGCATAGATATACACAAGTCCATACAAGATTTTCTCAATACCTAAGTTTTTAGGCATAAATACAGTAGTATACGATACACACAAAAAATTTAGGAGATAGATAATGGCCTCAATCGGATTTATTGGGGTAGGCAAG
>Ga0209092_10000273_pt1 | contig 49077 bp, 51 predicted proteins | sample FraStrMetagenome_FD_187446 | JGI IMG/M metagenome (GOLD analysis project Ga0209092, IMG submission 187446) | Marine eukaryotic phytoplankton communities from Arctic Ocean - Fram Strait ARC3M Metagenome (SPAdes) (version 2) | ecosystem: Environmental > Aquatic > Marine > Oceanic | place: Fram...
AATATCTACTCCTTCACTGTCGCTATCTGAATCTACTCCACCACCCATTAAATCATCTTCGTCTAATTCTACATCAATACCTTCGTCGTCATCTTCGTCGTCATCTTCGTCATCATCGTCGTCATCATCGTATAAAAAATCTAACACATTAATGGTTTTATCTTTTGCGTTGGAAGCATATTCGCCAAAAGTCAGGTTCTCTGCGACAATTGCAGTAGGAATGTTTTCAACAAGTCCTTTTTCTGCAGGAGCAATGATTTCTTCTATTTGTCCTTCATCATCAACCTTTTTTGTTTTACAAAGTCCGTCAATTGTAGATAAATCAACACTCGACGTTTCAGGTGACTGTGTAATTCGTATGAGAGAATCGATATAAATAGGAATAACCGACATGTAAAAAATATCATTAATATTTTCCATTTCCACCATTATATTTTGCTTGAATGGGTCTTGTGTAATTTTTGTCAGAAATCCTGGATTATTCTTTATTTTCAATTTACGATTCTTATTTAAGGTCTGAACCATTTGCAAACTATTTAATAAATCAGCAATTTTTAATTGAGCATCCGTTTCCTTCATTTGGAAATTATCCATCAACATTTTAACAATGTCTTCGTCCTCATTCGCACGATTTAACAATTCAACAATAAATGCTTCTTGACTGTCCATTTCATTAAAGTTAGATACGCGTTTGTATCGCATAACAATTCCATTTTTCAACTCACCTACAAGTACATTAAATATACTAGAAACACAACCTAATAAATTATTTAAATTGATGTTTTTTTCGATGGAAATATAAGAAAAGTATTTAATATTTATTATTTCGACATTTTTATCGTACAAATTATCAAACGATTTCATAGAATAACCACTAGATACAACATAGTCGCGAATCGTTTCTATGATTGGATTCACAGCCTCTTTTATCAAACTCTCAATATCCGGTATAGACTTGGTCTCTTTGAAATCAATTTTAACATAAACATTCGAGAGATTATCAAATTCAACAACAATGGGTATTTTTTTATCATTTTGCAATACTTCCATATAGCACGAAACGCGCTTTGTCATACCCAATGTCTTTACCAGTTTGAAAATAGCATTTTTGGATAAATAAGGGATTTTTTTGCCATTTTTTGCGGTTTTATTACAATATATGCGATATATCTTTTCTTGTCTCTTTCCAGCATTCATTTTTATCAAGGGAATTGTTTTTGTACTATGAATTAATTTGAATATCACTTCGAGTGGTACATTAAATTCACTGTCTTGTGACAAAACAAACTCCAATGATTGAATACCTTGTTCAATGTAATTTAATTCGCTTTTTCTCGTATTATATATTCTATGAAACATCTCAATATTATTCACTTGTTTTTTAAAATTGCTACTTAGTAATGTCTTATTTTCTTCCAATAACTCGTACTTTTTCTCCTTCAAATCTTTTAAATCGAATACTTGCTTGTCGCCTAAAAAAGGATAATATACTTTACTGCTTGTCTTTTCGGATATGTTTTTAGAAACTGCGTATTTGAATACATCTTCTGTTAAACATAAATAAATAGTGTTTTCAAATAAAAAACCATCACTCATCAGTAAAGACTTATTCGTCGTTGTAATGATATTGTCTGCATTCGTAGAGAGAATTTTACTAAAAGAGACTACTTTAAATGGATTAATCGTATAATTATACAAGTTATCGCCTATAATAAAGCGCTGACCGAGAGCCACATTCACCATAGTTGGTTTCTCAGCTAAGTTTAAATCAATAATGTCACTATAAGTATAAATATCTTTGATTGGTAATTTGTCGATATTGATATTATTAATATTGGCCAAGAACTGAAACATGATATTTTGAGTCAATTGCATCTTACCATTTTGCGTTAAATTGTCATATATTTCCGAATTATTCAATTGTTGAATTTGTTTTGAAAATAAATATATCTCGTCGAAAGAAATGGGAAGTGATAATTCATTAGAAAAAACGCTAATTACCTTTTTCTTTATGGTTTCAATCGTATCATCAATGTAAATAAATTGCTCGGAAAAATGAACATCTATTTGTTTCTCATTCATTTGTTCTAGTTGATCTTTACTAAACACTCCTTCGAATATTGTATTCTGACTATCTATTTTAAACAATTCTGATATATCTTGTATCTTCTTATCGGTTGTTACATCACTATCACTATCACTACTATCAGGAGCATGATTGTTACCAAAAAATACTATCATTTTTTTTATATTGTCTTGATCCAAATATATTATTTTTATCACATCTGACATTTGTATATAAAATCCAAATATTATTTTTATATACAAATTAATCTTGCAAATTAATCTTGCAAATTAATGCTTTATTTCATCAACCGAACAATTAAAAAAACATTTTTGCTCTATTTTAAATATATTGTTACCATATCGAATATATTCTGAAATAGAAGCACCTAGATACAATGATATAATATTACTATAAGTCATAACAGAAAATGGCTTATTATTCGAAATCATGAAATTATCAGCAATTATAATAAAAACGGTTACTATCAACATCCACATCCAATGATGTATATGATAACAAGTATTATTACACGACCTTACATTTTTTACAATAACAATATTTGGTAAATAGTGACCTTCGTGATTTTTCTTCTTACTAGAGAAAATATATGTTCCTATAAATCCGAGTACAAACCAAAAAATTACGGATACTAAAGTAGTCTTTATTTTCATATATATTATATAGTTATTTCATTTTATTTTTTATCAATCTTTGTGTATTTAACATTCGCAATTTACATAACAATCATCTTCAGTTGTTCTTAAACAATATTCTAACTGGTAACCTAGGGTATATCTAGCAACAAGTTCTATATAGTCCTTATTTACGTCTGATTCGTTTTTATTATTTTCCTCTTCCTTTTCTTTTTCAATCTCATTTAATTTTTTTAGACTATTATCAAATACACCAGTGAATGCATCTAAAATTTTATCATTTTGTTCTATTTTATCGAATTCATCTGTGATTTTTGGGTCGATTTTTGATTTTAAAATATCCATATTTTTTTTTAACTCGTCGTAATGCGATTCCTTATCTAAATGATAAGATATTGATTGCTCTTCATAATATAAACAATTATCTTCATTTTCTCCGTCTTCTTCAATCACTGATTCTTCGTGCTCTTCTTTGGATTCATAACAATCATTACAATATTTGTCCTCATTATTATCAATATCAATCTCAGCGCAACAATGACATGATTTCCAACTATAAGACATTTCATGTTTAATGGTAACTAAATTACTGATATCGTCACTACTTTGAACACCAAACCAGAATTTGCCTTCAATTGAACCATGATAAAATCTACCCATGTTTTTATTATATGATATAAAATATCAAATAATAAAACATCAATTTTTTATGTATTTTCTATAGGTCATAATACGGATTGTCAGTAATATCCATACCACAATACCCTTCAGGTTCCTTTTTATAATCGACTGGTGTATATAATTTTAATTCCACAGCATTTCCCAAGAGAAATTTAAAATTATTCCAAAATTCTTCAGTATGTCCAACACTTGTCGTCATAATATGCGCAATTTCATGAGTGGCTACAAACATAAGGGTATTTGAATCGATTAAATTATCATTGTTATGTTTCTTCTTGTTCAAACAAAACGCTAGTTTCTCTCCTTTGTTTTCACTATAGGCAGTAAATTCGCTTGTTGGTAAAGTTTCTTTTATGGTAGTAGGATTGAAATTTTTAACCAATTTTTTCACATTTTCACGATCAGGATATCGTTGTCCAACATTCTCTACTAAATACCCTAATTTTTCAGTTGTTCTCGCCAATAAATCTGATGCCTTTTGTACTTGATTTCTCTCTCTCACACAATATTTTTTCCCATCTACTGTCGAGACAATACATCTCAAGTTAAAATCGTCGGAATCTGTATACATTTTAAGAGCAATAAGAAATATAAATAAAATGATAATAAACCCATACATGTTAATACGTATTTTCATCTTATAATAAATTAATATAATATAAATTACAATAATTTATTTTTTGTTATGAATTTTTATTTTGTATTGCTTTTGTTATGCTTTTGTTATGCTTTTGTTATGCTTATGTTTATTGACCACCTTGTCCAATCTCGAGAGGAACGCGCATGGTATCAGGGGCAATTGTTGTGTTATTCCATGGACCAACATTTGCTTGAGGATTAGCAGGCTCGGAGCGAAGTTGTAAATTAGCATTTCTTAAACTATTTCCAATAGTATCAATACCCATGTGATATCCGGAACGGAGAAGATTGACGTTCTCTAAATCACCAGAACCACTGGGGTTTAATTGTGCCCATTGACTGTTGGTATCCTTGGGTAAAAGTTCGGAAGGATCGGCAACAGGGGATTTTGAACAGGAAGGAGGAAGTCCTTGGGTAGATGTTGCCATACCGGTAGCAGATGCGTAGGTTTCATTTTGGCCTAAAGGTTGAGAAGGTTGAACAGCACCTCCGGATTGGGGAGCAGCCATTTGCTGACTATACATATCTTGTTTTTTGCGATCGCTCATTTGCTCAGGCCCCATGCTCTTATTCATGCTATAAGAATAAATTAAATAGACTAAAAATAAGACGCCTATTAAAAATAGAATTCCGTGTTCCATTCTGAGCTTTTTTAAGTTCTTCAGTAAGTCCATTATATAAAATAAAGGATAAAATATTTTTTCGTAATAAAAACATATTAATCATATTTGGTTCTAAATATTTCTAAATTATGTTAAATCTTCCACTATTTCGTTGATTTGATTCTTTATTTTAGTGGAGGCATTTCTATCATTCTCGTCATCTTCATCTTCATCATCATCCTCCTCCGCCGAATCATCACTATAATCTAAATCATCCATTAAATATGTATTTTTAATTTTTTTTGCTTCTAAATAATGCGTGATGGCAGCCTTTTTGTGTTGTTTTGCCTTTCCTTTTGCAATTTTATATATTTCATAATAAACTTCGTTTGGCTTTTTTAGTTTTATATTTCGCTCATCATGTACCTTGAGATTATCTGTTATATCTTCTAAATCGAATGTGTTTGAAATAATCGCTTTGTTTTCTTCTAAATGATTGGACATGTTTGGTTCATTGTTTGGTTCATTGTTTGGTTCATTGTTTGGTTCATTGTTTGTATTATTGTTTGTATTATTGTTTGTATCGTTATCTTCCTCATCACTGCTTTCACTATCACTCTCAGTCAAAGCATCTACAATATTCTTTTGTAATCCTTTGATTGTTAAATTATCATTGACAGTCTCTTCTACTAATTCTTCTTCATTTGAATCCGTTTTCCCTGTTCTTTGTAAAACATGACTATCGGTATCACCTGCTTCATTTACATCTTTTCCTAAACTATCTGAGTTTGATATTGCGCTTGTTTCATCTTGTTCGGATTGTAATATATTTGTATTCATATCAACTGAACTACTGTATTTAACACTATCCTGACCTGTGATGGATGTAGAATTATTTTCCACATTACTTCTCTTGATAACACATGAATTGAATATCGGTTTATTATTAAGCAACATGATTTGTTTTCCTATCAATTCTAATTGGAAATTGCGTGCTGAAAATTTAATTCCTTGAACCTCTATACATGGAATGATTGTATGCGTATCGTTTAAATCTTGAAGAGGGATAATATTTTCATTTTCGTCATATACATTACAATGGTACTGAGAACTAACCGTTTTATTTTTGGGTATATGTAATCGAACTAAATGAAATTTACCACCTTTAAATGCTCTACAACTAGGATTAAAAAAATTCTCAATATCCTCTTTGTCCATTTCATTTTGAAACCATATTTCTCTCTTTTCGTATATTAGCTCTATTAATCGTTCTTCTAAATGTTCGAACCATTCCACGACTTCGTCATCTTCATTTGTAAACATTAGATCCATATATGCCTTTTTATTCGTTTCATTCAATCCTTGTTTCGTGCTACATTTAGGAGGCTGAACATACAATGGTTCGTTGTTGAGTTTAATTTTAGTAAAATAAGCACCACCTTGAACCGATACTGGTTGAGAAATCGAAATCTTGGAAAAGTCAAAGTCTTTATTCGTGAAATAAATCTCTTGTTCCATTATAAAAAATTACAGATAAAATATACTGAAAAATAACTAACACGCTAAATACTTTTTATTTTTTTATAGGTTAGTTTAATGAAGGAACAATTTATTGAACAATGTTTATTAATTTTATCAAGAGAAGACATAAAAAAGGAGTTGAAAGAATTATTTAAACCATTGGTGAGTTTAATTGTTCAAGAAATTTATCCATATATATATTTATCTCTCATATTCGTAATCATCAGTTTTTTGTTGATTTTAGGCATATTTTATTTATTGGTGCGTAGCAATTTAAAAACATGGACATTGAAATAATATTTTCTAATCATTTAGTATAATAATGGGTTATACCGGTGCAACATCAATGCGCTCAGCAGGACATGATAATAATGATACTAAATCATCTGCCCCAGGTGGTTTTTCTGAATCGATGGCTCATTCTTTAACTGGATTAGTCGGTGGAAAAAGAAGACGATCAAAGAAAGCTAGAAAGACAAGGTCTAAGCGTTCCAGGTCTGCTCGTTCTAAACACGTCAAACATGGAGGTATGGGTTTAGGATTTGGTGCCGCTTTAAAAGAGGCAATTGTTCCTTTTGGAATTTTCGCTTTACAAAAAAGAAGCCAACGAAGACGTAGTAGTAAGAAACCATTTAGAAAAAACAGAACCAATAAACGCCGCCGTTAAATTAGTCTGAGTTTATCTAATAAGGTTATTTCGATGATGATAATAATCATTTTATTAATATCATTATTTCATCATTATTTGATCATTATTTGATCATTATTTGTATCGTTAATTATAAATAATCTCTCGTTCTATAATATTTTATAAGTTATATATATATAATGAGTGAATTATCGCCTACACAAGGATGTTCTTACACAGATGGTCCTCAATATGTTGGATGTCAAGTTGCAGAAAGAGGATGGCCTATGCCTCAAGGTGGTGGAGGAAAGAGATCCAAATCTAGAAAATGCTCTAGATGTGGAAAAAAGAGACACCAAAAGGGATGTTCTAAAAAAACTATGGGTGGTAAAAGACGTAAAAGAGGAAGAAAAGGTGGCTTTTTAGGCCAAGCTGTCGTTCCATTCGGATTATTTGCATTACAAAAGCGCACACAAAACAGACGTGGTAGTAAATCCGCCAAGAAATCTAGATATGCTAGACGCTCTAGAAGAAACAGACGTAGTGGAAGACGTTAAGTAAATGAGCAATTCTAATACATAAAATTATAATAAACAAATCGCGTTTTATTATTGGTATATTATATACATATACCAATAATGCCATTACCAAAGCTTATGATACCTTCTTTAAATATTGAATCTAATTATTCGCCTAATGCGTCTTACGACTCTTATGGCGAAGGTTCTACAGATACAGAACGCAGTTTAGATTCACCCGTTTCAATACCGACTCATCTTGAATCAGTAAAAACGAAAGCAACCAATTATAATAATTTCACTGACGGTCAGTTCGGACAAAAATTTACAAACGACAAAACAAAAAAACAATTTACCCATTTAGTCATGGGGAGATCTACCTTAGGAGTAAAATTAATGTATTTCAAAAATAAGAATGTAGATACATTCACCAAGATATTTATTTATAGCAAAGATTCTTATCTAGAGCCAACAAATGTTTTAATTAAAATATTATCTGAAGTCTATTATCACACCGAATTTAGCAAGTTACAAGATAGTTGTAAATTTAAAATACCAGAGTTAATAAGTTATGGTTTTATAGAACATAACGACGATACGTCTATCAATATATATGACAATATGTATATCTTCTATATAACTATGAAAGACATTGATGCTACACCAGTAACAAAATTAAATGAATTATATAACGACGGTGAAGTATTAGACAAATGTATGGCTATAGAACAAGAAGTCGATAGAATAGACCGTTGTCTTGAAAAACATAACCTGTACCATAATGATTTACATTCAGACAATGTAATGGTTGATAAAAATGGAAAAATTACAATTATTGACTTTGGAGAAGCTTCAGATGTATTACAAAAACCATTTTTTTCAGTCGATTTTTGTGGAAGGTTTAAAAAAAACAAAGGAGGCGCGCGAAAACGCAAAAGCAAGCATAAATATAATAGAAAAATAAATAGTAAAAGACGCACAATAAAACGAACTCGTGGCAAGAAGTCTCGAAAAAAACATACTCGTAAAAAAAGAAAACAAACTAAGAAAAAATAATCTTCAATGGTTTAAAGATAAATGGATATAGTTATATATTAACATGGAAGGATTCCAAGAACATGTGAAGAAATGGGTGTCATTAGATACGCAGTTAAAAGCATTAAGCGACAAAACAAAAGAGATTCGTAATGAACGCAATGAATTGGCCGATAATATACTTGATTTTGCGGACGATAATAATTTATCAGCATCCACCATAAAAATCAGTGACGGAAAGCTCAAATTTGCTCAAACCAAACAAACAGCACCCATTAGTTTGGGTTTTCTAGAAACATGCTTAACAGAGATAATCGGAGACGAAGAAAAGGTGGATCATATTATGAATTATATCAAAGAGAAGAGAGAAGTGAAAGTAATTACAGATATTAAGCGGTATTATAACAATTAATTTATGTCCGTAATATGTATATAGAATATGGATTTTGATTTTGATATGAATAAGGATTTTGTTTTTACTTCCGATAAAGAGGGTGTTTTACGCGGTGGCGGTTTTACGATACATTCAGAATTATTAAAAGATACGATTTACGGTTCAGAACCTAGTAACGGTGTTCAAAGTGGAGGCAAAAAGAACAATGAACGTGAATTGTTAAATACTTTTAAAGACTTGGCTGTACCAGCCGGATTGTTTTCTATGCCAAATAATCCTACTCAAAAAAATAAGAATATTCGGTATGAACATAATGAAAATGTATTAGCCGATGAACTATATGACAAACTATTAGGTATGTTGGAACCTAGTAAAAGAAAGTTACATGGAATGAAAACAAGGCGCAAGAGAGAACATACAAAAGATAAGAAGTCTAGAAGACGTAAATAACTGGGTATTTTACAGATTTATTATATTTTAGGAGGTATGTTATCATAATATAGAATATCTATTCATTAACAATAAAAATTGAATATTGTAATTAACTGATACAATATTCAATACGACAAACCTAATCTCATTTATAGTTTTATAGATGAACGACATACGAACGTTTTTAAAAAACGCCTGTGATTCAAAAAATGAAACTGAAAGAAACGACCCAATTTCAGAAACAAAATCAATATCTATTGATAATGTAAATATAAATATTGCTCAAGAACGGATACAACCAGGCGCAAAGGGAAATAGATGGACAGACGAGGAAGAATCGCGATTATTAGATGAAATAGCCCAATCAATTCCTGTTTCTACTATTGCTCTAAATCATGATAGAACCTGTGGTGGTATTACATCTCGTCTTCGTGAAATAGCTTATAAAATGATGACTGACGAATCACCTCTAGAAGAAGTCATGAAGAGAACAAAATTAAACGAGTTTCAAATATGTGAAGTTATGGAACAAAAAGCCATATATGAGAAAAAACGCCAAGAAAAGAAACAAGAATCTGAATTGAGAAAAAAAACGAATCAGCAAAATAAACAAGAAAATGAACCAAATAAACATAAAGCTCAATCGGTTGATGATACAGAAACTGATTTATCATTCGACAAGTATAAACATATATCTACCAATTCTAAACATATATCTACCAATTCTAAACATGTACCTGCCAAATATACATCAAGTCACGTACTGTCCATTGAACAAGAATGTGCTTTACAACAATTTGAAAATGGTGATAATTTATTTATTACCGGAGAAGGTGGTACAGGTAAAACACTACTGATTCGAGATTTGGTTCAATCAGCCAAACATAATGGTCGTAAAATTCAAGTATGTGCCATGACTGGTTGTGCTGCCTTACTTCTAAACTGCAATGCTCGAACGATTCATTCGTGGAGTGGGATAAAACTCGGTAAAGGAGAGTTGAGTAGTATCGTAGAAAGTATCATTTATAATCATGTAGCTAGAAATATGTGGAGAAGTACAGATATACTTATTGTAGATGAAGTCAGTATGATGTCGAAGCGTATTTTCGATATATTAGACCATGTTGGAAAGAAAGTGCGCAAATGTTATGATAAACCATTTGGAGGATTACAACTCATATTTGTAGGCGATTTCTTTCAACTTCCACCGGTTGCGACAAATGATGCTTTAGCAGGCGATGAGTCATTTTGCTTTGAATCAGACGAATGGTTGAAAACATTTCCAATAGATAACCATATTGTGTTAAAAACAATGTTTCGTCAAGACGATGAAGTGTTTCGTAGAATACTTGGTAATGTTCGCATGGGAATTGCTGATCCGACAGACGTAGCCGTGTTAAAAAAATATTTGAATCGTTCTTTTGATTCTGAAAAATATCAAGGCGTCATTCCTACCAAATTATTTCCAACAAAATACAAAGTCGATAAAGTCAATAGAGAGATGTTTAATAAATTAGAGGGAGAAAGTTATATATTTCCATTTGTTAGTAAAACAGAGTGCTATGAGTATATAGATGGTAGTGATAAAAACATTCCATTGCAGTTGCTTAGTAAATGTCGAAAGAATTTAAATCCGAAAAAAACGCAATATGAAATTGATACTCTTGCTAATAATACACCATGTGTAAAAAATCTGGAATTAAAAGTGGGCGCCAATGTGATGTGTACAGTAAATTTAGATATGGATCGAGGTATATGTAACGGTTCAATTGGAAAAATCGTGGAATTTCAAGTATCTGGAAATGATATATGCCCAGTAGTCTTATTTTCAAACGGTCATAGAATGACAATGACTCAAAAATTCTGGCAATCGCAAGACTATCCTACTATTGCAGTGGGTCAGTTTCCTCTATGTCTTGCTTGGGCCATGACGATTCATAAAATCCAAGGAGCTACTTTGTCGATGGCTGAAATAGACATTGGTGGAGGAATCTTTGAATGCGGACAGACATACGTAGCATTGTCTCGTGTGAAAAGTTTGGACGGATTGTATTTATCCAATTTTGAACCCAATAAAATCAAAACGAATAAAAAAGTCAAGAAATTCTATCAGACTATTCCTGAAGTGGAATACGAAGAAGAATATGAAGAGTAATATGAAGAGTAACAAATATAATTTATACTAATAGAAATAAATTATATTTATTAATAAAATAATATAAAAATAATATAAAAATAATATAAATGAATACATTTATATATGACAATTATGCCAACAAAATACCTAGCAGGGTACATTTTTATATACACCAAATAAAAAATTCGATTAATTTAACTGATAATGATATACAATGTATTAACAACTTATCTTCGGACGAACGATTAAAAATATTAATTGCTTATAATGAACAATTAAATTATATAAATTCTATACTTAATGATAATATGTAAAATAATTAAACATTGTCGTTTAATTTTTTATACAATGGAATAAATACATCTCTCCATTCAAGACTTTTATAAGTGTGTGTCAATTCTTCACCCTTTACAATGTTTTTTGTTGCATATATTTCAAAACGATCTTCTTCGAAATATCTTACCATACGTGTATTCACGTGGCCGGACAATCCTGAGTTATAAAACGCAGTACATCCTGACGCAAATGCCCATGTATAATTGGGAATATCATCAGACCAAGTGAATACATGCGAATTTTTCATTCCATCAAACGCTTTATTTTCGTTCGTGCTTAGACGTCGCATCAATCCTTTTTCAACTAAATCACCGTTTTTTATATCTTCATTTGCAAAGGCACCATCAAATACATTATCCTCAGTAGAAAATGTAGAACAATCTACATATACTTTTGAACAATCGATTTTGGTCATCTATTTATTATACCTATGAAAAGGTTTAAGTATTTTTCGATCATTTCAAACACGAATTATTGTAATCTTTATTATACTGTACTCGTTTTTCTTCTTGTAGTTTTAAACGTTTTAATATGATGTTTTGTGTTTTTTCATGTGATAACTGAATTCGCTCTATTGTATTTTCATACCTTAATCTTGGTTCTAACAATGACTGTTCTATCTTATAATTAGCAATATCTTTATAATGATGGTCAATCAGTTGTTTTTTTAATTCGTTTGGAACAAGTGTTAAATCTAAATCCATGATGCCGTTGTACCCTTTTACAATATCTACTGTAAAATCAGTAATCTTTTTATTTGTATTTTTATTCATATGTAATAAGAATACAATAATTTTTAAATATTGTATTATTATGATTATTATGATTATTATGATTATTATGATTATTATGATTATTATAATAGTATAATCAATTTCTTATAATAAACTCCAGACATTCTTATTGAATGGAGATACCAAAATTTCAGGGATTTTTCTTCTCCAATAATCAACTCTCTTTTCTTCTTTGATATCTTTTAATGTTTTTGGGTATAAGGGTGTTGTCTGCATCATGTCTAATTCGGTATCAGTAATCTTTGGTTTATATCCAAAACAATTTGCTCCAAACTTTACATTTTCGTTTGCTATAAATCCTCCATTTATTCCGGCTCTTCCACAATCATTTTCATGACCTTCCACCGTCTGTAAATGATTCCAAGTATCTTTTTGCGTAGGGAATAAAGCCAATTGTCTATCAGACCATCCGTAACTACACCACTCGGCGCCATTTTTATAAGAATCTTCCACTTCACTATACGTTGCTAACCGCGAACCATATGCTTTACATAAGGCCTCTGCATTATCATACGTATAGTTGTTTCCTGGAATATGGAATACTTGTTTTTTGATTTCTATTTCAGGAACAGGTGTGATTTCTTGAGACATTGGTTGATCTACTACTAAATCCATGGAAGGTGTATCCGTAAATAAATTGTTTAAACGTGCTGTAAGATTGACATTGAAAAAATACTGAAATCCGTTCAATAAAATAACAACTAATACTACACCTCCTAACAAGATAGTCAATGTATTAGAGGATCTTGAACCTGACACGGAACCTGATCCACTTACACTACTCATTGTATCATTTTTTCCTAAATTGGCAAACAACAATACAAAAAGTATTATAATTACAGCAAGTAATAATATAGCAGGAACACCCATATTCATACCCATACTATTATTTCTATTGCTTCCATTTTTTGTATTTATTCCACCATCTTGAATTGTTGGAATTCCTAATATTGAATCAAATGACAACAACATTATTTATATATTCTTTATATTATTTATTTCCCTTTTTTCGATAGAAAAGACAATATCCTGAAGTATTATTCGTTCCATTAAAGTCTATTTTGGATACAGTTGTATCATTAAATAAATACCATTCATTTCCTACACGAACTGTTGCGGTATAGTGACCACCAAGCGTTCCTCCACTATGATTGCATACACCATATAATTCATATATACAGCTATCTTTTTCATAGCCTTCTACAAAATCACGTAAATCCAACTCATCTGTTTCAATGTCTAATGGTACTTGTATTTTTCTCCCATCCGGTGTAAAACGCTTCAAGTCTAAAACCAATACTTTTGGCAACGTCCAAAACGAAATTTTTCTTACAACGTCTTCCTTTTCGTTTGTTTTCTCGTTTAACCAACCATTTTCTCCTTCCAAACGTTCCCCCTCGCAATATTTCTCAAAGCAATTGTAAATACTTAATCCTTGCTTCATTTGTACAGGCAAATCAACCATAAAATAAGGCTCCGGTGTTGTACTCATTAGCTCACCATCCTCTCTTTCGATTTTAGAAATATGTATTCCATAGAAGATGTCTAAAATTTCAGAATATTCTTTGCTATACATTGTTCTCATCATTTCATAACATTTCACTGCTAAGCCATCTGTATCAGTTTTGACATTTCCTTTTATAACCATATCTACTTCACGTCTCATTCCATTATGAAATGTTTCTAAAATGAACAAAAGAAACTCAGGCAAATCATTTTGCGCATATCCAGTAAATATATCTTTGCCTTTATGTTTTGCCACAAATTGGATTGCTTTTATAAAACCTCCTGGGGAAATAATTTGGTCTTTTTGCCAAATCAACTTTCTTAAATTATCCCATTCGACTAACAACTTGGAATCAAGTATATAGTCTTTGTTATGATACGCAGTTAATTTGTCTTTATAAGAACCATTATTTTTATCTAAAAAATCATTGAATTCATGTGTATGACTTATTACCTGCATACATGAATTAATAAAACATGTATTACCTAAATTTGCTAATCCTGTCAAACCTTTACCTTCCATATTATGTAATAATACCGTTAAATGTTTAAACTACTTAAATAAATAATATAAAAATAATATCATATCATAGAATATTATGAACCATGATAATAGAATAAGGAATCGTATGTTAGATATATATTCTGATTTAGCTCGCTATACCCATATGAATCAAATGCAGACAAATGATACTTTACAACAGATTGAGTCTGGGATTCGTGAATTAAATACATATGACGGAGAGATATATCATGGAAATACAAATAATAACAGATCAAATCTATGGACAGAGCGAATACCTAGAAATCCGCCTGAATCGACCCCATTATTCACAACTGATAGAACTGTACCTATTGTTAGAAATTTTTTTAACCCTAGACAACCAGTTAATAATAGACCAACTTCTGTGAATTATAGGACGCCTACTAATACGAGACGTGTTAATCCAAACAATGTTAGACCAGTTACTTCTAATAATGTAACAGACAATGGTGCTAGAATAAACCAATTGTCGAATACCGATTTTTTTAATCAGTTTTTTAATATGTTTAATACTGATTTGAATAATTTGACACCTGTCACGGTTCGTCCTACACAAGTACAAATAGCAAACGCTACAGAAATAATTAGTATAAATGAGAATATGGTCAATACAATCTGTCCAATTCTACAGACCTCGTTCCAACATGGTGACCGCATTAGTAGAATAAAACAGTGCGGTCATTGTTTTATTGAAGAAGGGTTGATGGTATGGTTTAATCAAAGTGTCATATGTCCAGTATGTAGATATGATATACGCGATTATCCGATTGAACCAACACCGGTAGTTCCTGTAGAGCCAATACAACGAGTAGATCCAGTAACACCAAGAGTTACGAGCGATTTATCAAATAATATATTAAATTCAACAAACAATAGAGAGAACAACTCTACAACGAATGAACGTGATTTGATGGATATACTTACAAATGAAATATCCAATACGTTTCAGAGATATCTTACTGGTTCTGATAGTTCATTTAATAATTTAAATAACGGATCTATTAGTGTTGATTATTTTGTTCAAACCCCTACTACTATATACACTACATCTACACCTATTAGGGATTTTACGAATAATGATTCACATTTACGAACCAATGAAAGAGTAGAAGAAGAAGAAGAAGAAGAAGAAGAAGAAGAAGAAGAAGAAGAAGAAGAAGACGTAGAAGATGTAGTTGTGTCAGATGAAGAATTAAGTGAAGAGGAGTATCTTGTTGAATAATGTTAATCCGAATTAATATAAAGATTTTGTTACCTACTTAAGTATGTTCTCAGTTTATTTCGACAAGTTTGTTAATTTCATACTTAAAATAAAATCATTAATTATTTTTTATTTTAGTTGGATAGCAATTCATTATCTTTGCTCACAGTTGTATGTTTATTATTGCGTCCCATACAATTGGTATGGTATTTTCGCATCCCCATTTCTTTCATTAGCACCACATTGTAACGCATTTCGATGGATTATTTATGAAGCCGGAAATATTTTGTATGGTATGTGGATGGCGATAGGTTCTTGGACTGTTGCTAATTTGCTAACTCAAAAATAATCGAAATAATATATATCTCATATTCTGATATAAATTATTAATAATACTGATTAATTTTATTGTAAAAAATATACACTACATACTATGAGCCAAATAATTCACTATATCAACAACTAAATTGTATAATATCACCGCTCGCCGATATTAAATACTTATTAGTCACGTCATTCCGGAATGTACTCATTCATGATAATTACATTATGAACTCGTTATCTGAACCTCATCCACCTTTCATTAATTTTGAAATAGTGGGTAAAGAAACAGGTAAGGAAGGCTCGCCTCATCCACCACGCATCTTGTATTTACGCGTTCCTCTCTTACGTCCTCTTTTACGACCGGTTCCCTTTTTCGCATGTTTTTTTGTTGTATGACTTTTACGACGACTACTCTTACGACTCTTTCCAAACAAGTTGGAGAGAGAAAATCCTAATAATTTAATAGCCATTATACAATATAAGAAGATAAAAAGATAAAAAATAAAATTTTATATAGTTTATATTTTTTAGTTCGAATCTTCGTTTAGTCTGTATTTTGTATTTATGCAAAGAATGATGTAATACTTTTCATATTGTTCTTCAAATTATCAGTCTCCCTTAAATACTTATCAAACAACAATGCCTTCACTTCTTTATTTCTCAAATCGGATATCTTTGATTCCATCTTTTCCTTGTCATCAATCGTATGCCTCAATGTATCCACCTTCATTTGGAAATTCTTCTTCTTTCTCTTAAACGCATCAATATCTTCCAATACAAGTGCAAATACTTGCTGAACTGGTTTCATGATTTGATTCGTAATATAGAAGGAATAATTAGGTCTTATTTTATTCTTGATAATGTACTCAGGGTGTTCAATCTTTTCACCTTGTAAAGCTGCCTTATTTTTCGTCTCAATATATACAAACGGAATTCTATCACCACTACTTGGTTTATTACCAGGATCTCGCTTACCAATTCGGTCAGCCAATACCTTGTGTGCTATTTGCTTTGGATTTTTATAATTCGAACGCAACGATTTGGTAATAATGAGTTTGTCCATTGGATATTTTTCTTCGATAATATTCTGTAGGCTGGTTTCTAGAAACTCTACTGCTTTTTGAATATTCTTCTCCTTCATCAATATATCAATGATTCCTCCATATACATCCTTAACAATCGGCGCATTATCACGACGTTTCAATACAATCCCCATACTTTTACGACTTCCTTTGTTAGGATCGTTTTCATACAACATTCCAACATATCTCTTCTTTGACAAAAGACAGAACGGCATAAATGTCTTTTCATACTCTAAATCATGTGGTTTCTTCAAGAACTTGGTCGCCATTTCACCAGCTTCCTTGGCCAATTCAATCGTGATTTCAAGCGCTCGCTGACCTCGTATGTCTTCACCATCTAGTGTTTTCAAATTAAATGTAAAGAATACACTATCTGTATCTCCATATACATACTCGGCATTCGAATGAACCTTACCGTACTTGGTATCAACAATAAGGTCACCGTATGTTTCCTCAATAACTCGTTGCGCATAGGTGAGTAATTTGCGACCGGTTGCCGTACAAGACGCGGCAACATCCTTTTCATAAAATGTACTTGTCTTTGCACCACATTGTCCATACAATGAATTCGCCGTCAATTTATAACTGAGTTGTCTCTTGTCCAAAATATTCTTCATAAATTCATCCGTCTGTTGGGGTATCATTTTTCTAGTCGCTTTTCTCGATGCCAACAATTCTTCCAAAATGGAGGGCATAATTCCACGTCCTACTGGAAATTGCGCAAATCGACATACTTTTGTTCCACTACGTGTTTTCTCAGCCTTACCTCTCGCATTAGGAATCCATTTATATGTATCATGCTCTACATTTACATATTCATAGTCTGGCAAGTTATCGTATATGAAATTATTAGCATTGTCTTTTTCACCGGTTACGTTAATTAGTTCTCCTGCCAAATCATATTCTTTCGTCCATACTTTGCTATCATGCGACAAATTTTCACTAATCATAGATGATGGATACAGAGAACTATAATCTACACATGCTACTGGATTATCCAAATACAAATTACATTTCGGATCCAATACAATAGCTCCTTCATAACCGTCGTCAAATAAGGGCTTTTCTAATACAGGCATCAATGTCTTTTTTTCTCTGCATTTCTTCGCAATATAACTCGTCAGCTTAATACCTTGACCACGCATTACCAAGAAATTGACAGGAACGCTACAAATCTTCGACATCTCTGTAAAACCTGTAATGACATCGATCTTATTCATCAAATGATGAACCAAGTTGCAATCCTGAATACAATATTTCGCAATAATTGCGCGTTCATCAGGACCTTCATTTGTCATGCGGAATATATCTTGAGGTGTAACATCATCCTTAGCTAGACCCCACTTGACGTGTTTTGTCATATCCGGACTTTCAATGCCTTCGATTTCAAATGTTCCTGCTTCTTTATCGACATTTGAAACCTTGAACTTTTGTCCTTCCTTGTAATAATCTGTCGAATGACTCGTCTCTTCGAAATTAATAAAACTTCCGTTTTCTAATCCGGTTAAGTTCTTGCTATAAATTTTAGTTATTTCTCGAGCATCTACTGCAGGAACATGCTCCAGTTTTTTTACATCATCGCCAATGAAATACCCTGAAACATAATCCAATTTATAAGATGTCAAATTATAATCACGCCGGAAATAATTATACATATCCACTTGAAGACGACCTGTCATCTTGATAAATTTCAATTCGTGTTCCCCACTAGCAATGACAATCTTACTTTCTTCGATATTAATTAGTCCTGTATCTTCGTCTTTTGTTCCGCAAATCTCATTTACATTACGCGATAATTTCAGAAACTCCTCTTCACAATTATTTTCGCGAGCACGAATATGAATAAACTGATAATCAAACCCAAATATATTGTATCCAATAATAATATCAGGATCTTCTTTTTGAATCAAATCTTTCCAAGCTAGTAATAATTCGCGTTCAGTTTTATAACTTACTATTTCGCTATTTTCAATCTCATCCACATCACTACATGTATTCAAGGCAAGACAATTATTCAAATAAGGCTTCTCTTCACCGTATTTTAAAAACGTTGAACCGATAAAGGTCACCTTGTCACCTTCCAGTCCTGGAAAACCTGCTCCGCGGAAAGCATCTGTTATTTTTTCCACCTTTTCATCACGCTTAACCGTAGAATTATTGATTAAATCAAGAATATTGGTATTCAAGTCGATTTTCGCTCCTCGTCTATCGTATTCCGCCGCGTCGTCGTCTTCGTCAGCATTCATTTTTTCAAACATTTTTTCAATAGTATTTTCATTTGATACTACTTTACACAAGTCCTTGATAGGTTCATTATATAATCGATCTAATAATCGATTTAATAAAGGCAGTTTAGGTGCCTTTTTAGGATATACTTTATCAACATTTACCATATCATCGTATCCAAATGCTGTTTTGATAATTTTGGTTACATCACCCTTGATTATCTCCTCATTTCCGAGACCATCGTGATATTCCATGATACTAATTGCTAGCTTTTTATATGACTTGATTGGTACTGGAAAGTCACCGTGACTACTACTTGCCTCAATATCAAAACTACATATCTTGTAAGGCACAATCGTTTCCTTGTTGTTGAGGGGAATAATACTAGCATGTCCTATTTCAAATTCATATTTACATGTTGTTTTCTTTACTGTATTAATCGTTGCCTTTTTCAAAGGAATACATACCCATCCAGATGGACTAATTTCTTTGATATGAAAATATCGCAATAAGGGAGGAATATTCGCCTCATATAAATACGTATTCGTATCTTGAAATACATAACCACGATCCATGAGTCTGCGACCATTTTTTCCATACTCGTAAAACAAATTCTTCACCTTGTTCATGGCAATCGTATTATTGAATTTAATCAGAACAAACTTATGTTCCTTACCTCCATCGAACCCGTATAATTTCTTTCGCTTTATAATTTTGCATTCGCAAATCGAATTTTCGTAATATTTACCTATTTTTGTTTTTATATGATTCAAGAATTCATTTTTCCGCCCATCTGACCAATTTTCATCCACTTTTATGTAAAAGAATGGTTTATAGTCATTTACAAATAAACTAAATGTTTCACCCTTTTCATTGATTCCAAACATCTGTATCACAAACTGTTTCGAATCTTGTTTATATTTATATTCACCGCTACTATTATCACTCTCGCTAGAACTGTCTTTTTCTACGACTTCATCGTAGATGTTAAAGTCTAGCAAGCGAACTGTTTTCTCCATTTCTGGCATATTGTTGATTATTCTATACTATCAATATCTGTTTAATTCGATTATCAATTTTTTTATTTTATCGATACGCCTCTAGATATTCAATGCCATAACACATATCTTTAAAATTGATTTAAAGAATTATCTAGGTATAATATACAATTAACTAAAATGATGAAGTATACGTGTAAACGGTGCGGACATATCTTCAAGCAAAATCAACATTTACAAAATCATATGAATAGAAAGAACCAGTGTATTGAATTAGATGACAAAATAATGAATATAGTTGAGTCACAAGTTCAAAGTAAAATCAAGCAACTAGTCAGTGTTGATACACAATCTATTCACGACAAAGGACAGTATTTTACGACAAATTTGTTTTTAAAGGAGAGCGTGTTTAACCTAATATCCAATCAAAATAATAAGGCTAGTGCTATTTTGGAACCATCTGTCGGTCAAGGTGACTTGGTAGAATATGTTAGATTGAAAAACAAGAATGTTTCTTTTGATTTATATGAAATTGATGCAAATATTCCTTTATTAGAATCTATCAAAGAAATGAATGTTCATTATGACGATTTCTTATCATTAGATATTAGTGCGAAATATAATACCATAATTGGTAATCCACCTTATGTAAAAACAAAAGGAGGTAATCTCTATCTTGATTTTATCGAAAAATGTTATCGATTGCTCAACCCTGGTGGAGAACTCATCTTTATTGTTCCGAGTGATTTTATAAAACTCACTAGTTCTAGTAAGATTATTAATACAATGATGGAGAATGGCACTTTTACACACATTATCCATCCGCATGATGAAAAATTGTTTGCCCAAGCTAGCATAGATGTTATTGTTTTCAGATATTGTAAAGACTCTTCTTTAGAACGACGTATTCTAGTAAACGACGAATGGAAATATTTGGTCAATACCAATGGTATTTTGACGTTTTCAGATGATGAAAATAGCAATTTGGCTACATTTTCAGACTATTTTGACATATATGTAGGTATGGTGACTGGTAAAGAAAGCGTATTTAAAAATGACATACATGGCAATATTGAGTTATTAAACGGACAAGACACTGACGGAAAACCTATTATCGACCAGTATATTCTACTCGACACATTTCCGTCTCCCAATGATGATACAAATGAATATATGCTCTCACATAAATCGGATCTAATTAGTAGAAAAATAAGAAAATTTTCCGAAAAAAACTGGTTTGAATGGGGGGCACTTAGAAATCGCGAAACGATTAAAACGAAACTTGGGCGCAAATGTATTTATGTTAGTAATATTACTCGCGCTCAAAATATTTGCTTCCAAGGTTCAGTTGAATATTTTGGTGGAGGTCTAATCATTATGATACCTAAGGAAGAAATCACGGTCAATACAAATAAAAAAATACAAATAAATCTAGAAAAAATGACTCACTATATGAATAGTGAGTCCTTCAAAAGTAATTATATGTATTCAGGACGTTTTAAAATAGGTCATAAACAGTTATGTAACTGTTTGTTTGAACCATCCGATTTTGTTTAGTTTGTTTAGTTTTGTTTGTGTGTTTTTATTCATATGTATCCATTGTTCAACTATTTATAATTCATTCTTCTTACTTTCCAACCAATCTTCTGGAATATTTTTTATAAAACCATTAATAGATTTTTTTACACCACCCATCATAATATTATATGCTTCATCCCATGTTCTTTGAACCGGTTCCATTGTCTTTTCCTTTTTCCAATTAATTTGCAAAACATTCGACGGATTGATATTTACGATCCAACAATTAATTTGCTTTGCTCCTCGAACCATGACATTTTTGGAATCGGTTTTATCTACACACAAGAACCAATAATCTTTCATTGGATCATCGCACTTGTATTTGTTAATTAAATCATTCATTTGTGAATAGTTCATAGTTTTGGGTAGTTCATCCGGTTTTAATGATGTTAGAGCATACACAAAGCCAATCTTGCTGAAACAATTATCTGTACTTCCGATTGATGTTTTGATATTCACAACATGAATTGTCGTTTCATCATAATCTAACACTGTAATGTCACCCATTCCACGAGCTTTCTCGTCGATGACATGCTTCTTAAATACATCGTGTTCCATTAATACCTTTTTAATAGTACCTTCGTCTTTCAAACTACCACCACGTCCTTCTCCTTCCACTTTTTCATTAATTTGTATTCCTACTTCTCTTAAATGATTCTGTATATCAAATAGAATAGGAGGCATTCCACATCCTATTACTGATTTAGCTGCTACATTCATTATTGAATTCATCATTCGATTCTTTCGTTATATTATACTTATCATAGGATGATTATTTATGAATTCAATTTTTATAAATAGTACTACGTAAAAAATATCATATACTGTAATAGATGATATGTTTATTTCCTCATTTTATTTACACCATTGATTATCCTATCGACGAAACCTACATTACTTGAACCTTTGAATTGTAGGTGGCTAGTATCTGCTCAAATGGTCCGTTCTTTTTATTTGTTGTTTTTTGAATGTGTCTTAAGTTCAATATAAAGAAACGATTAAATATATTTTCATCCGTATCGACGCTAAACCTGGTATAATCACTGGATGGTGTTTTCAAAATTGTTTCTATTTCACTACGATGTAGTAAATAATTATAGCTATACTTTGCCAACGTTATTGTATCACGATATTCTGTATTATGGAATTTCGGATTAAACTTTTTACCGATTGGAACATTTCTATTTCCAAATCCTTGACTCACTCTACACATTGTTCTTGTCTCGTAATTTTTGTGATCTAAGCAATTGATCCATGAGTGTTTTTCGTTTAATACTGTAAAACAATCATCTCTGAAAATACTATTTAAATTATGATTTGCAAATTCATTTGCATCATGAAATGATAAAGATGTATTTGTAAAAATGGCATTGTCTGTCGTGTCTGCTGACGGCTCTGGAACCATGTTTGTAACTTCTTCTCCTTCTTCTGACTCTTCGAACAATGGTGATAGATTCTCGATAGATACTGTAGAACATTTATAATACTTGTGTAATTCTATTATAAATGGTTTTAACCATCCTGTATTATCAATAAAACTAAACTCACTCATATATAGGGTTTATCGTCACTTAATACTTTAGTATATTTATACTCTATTCTTTATTATATTTCATAAATATTGTATAAATAGGTCAATTTTTATTCTTATTTGTCGATATTAATTTCATTTCTCTCTATCAAACTATTTTCATCTATTTCTTGGATTTTTTTCTTCGCACACTCTTTGCTTGTTTTCTTCGTTTTGTTTTGCTCGTTCTGTTTTTTCTACTTTTTCTGCCTTTTCTACTTTTTCTGCTTTTATGTTGTCTTGCTTTAGAACAACTACCACCACGTTTCGGTTTGATTAATCCATTATCTAGTAAAAACTGAAGCATTTTATCCTTTCGCTTTTCTCCTTCATATTCTTTTACTTTTTGGCCGTTTTTTAAAATCATTATGGAGGGTACATATGCAACATCACTATGTGTTTTCATACCTTCCAATTTATTCATCCCTTGAGGATCTATTTGCGCCATGATCATATCTGTATTGTATTTTGTATCAATATCTTTACACATATCGTCCCATTCACTCTCCATAGCTATACAAGCAGGACATGTAGGGCTGAAATATTTGGCAAACACCGGATGCTTTTTGTTTTCATTGTCGAAATGTTGCGCATTTGTATCATTTACGTACAATATTTTCATATACATTATACTTTTAAAAAAAGTCTAGCAAAAATAGTTATTTCCTTTTAGAAAAGTCTAGCAAAAATAGTTATTTCCTTTTAGAAAAGTATATTATTACGCGCAAAATTTACTTTTTCTAAAACTATAATATATACATGATTAAATTAATTATAATAGGTATTGTCTTTCTATTAGGATTATATTTCAGTTGCAATTACACTTCTCAAAATATTATTGAAGGATTTGATACTAGTACTAGCAATTGCCCCAATATTTTAATACAAAAAGGCAAAGAATTTTACTTACATAATTCGAAAATGGCTAAAATACCAGGAGTGAATCCTGTCAAGTTTAATAATTTAGAAGATTATGTTGAATTCCTTGATTGGCAAAGAAGTCAAAATATCAAATGTCCAGTATTATTTTTACAACACTCTTATGACGCTCAAGGCAAACCTGTTTATAAATTTCGCCCAAGTCCCACTGATGTTCAAGGAGGTCTTCCACCAGTTTTAACATACGGTACAGATGCTCATGCGATTCCTCTATCTGCCCAAGAACCACATCAAACAAAATTAATTGATGCTGGACGCGATGACGACCCATACAATGAAAATTCTTATCCAGCATACGATCCCATTAATTTATATCAAGGAGAATACACACCTTTAGACAAAATGTTTAACGAACAGGAAACAACTGGTCCAGAAAGCACTAATGCTATGGACGCAAACTGGGGAGGGGGTGAATATACTAAAGGCGCTGTAGATGCCGGATATTATAAAGGAGACGAGGTATATAAAACGTCTGCTACTTAAAATTAAAATTTAATTTTATTAATAAACATATTCAATTTGCTAAAATGATTGAATATGTTGTTACTATTTCTTTTGTAAATACAGTATGAAGTATTTCTATACATTACTTCAATCCGTCTAAATACTTCATATTTTCCTTCAATGTTTCCTTGTATTTATTCAACTCGTTTAGATTACCAATAACAGATAATAATTTTTCATTTTCTGGATCTGCTTTTATCGCTGACGCTAATGATGCTACAGATTGTAAAGATGCGCAATTTATTCTATCTTCCATAGCTATTATCATCTGTTCCCAATATTTTCTATTCTTCACTAAATCTAATTGTTTAATGGATTTGTCGGTATCCTCTTTAATGTGTTTTATATTTTCTTCTAGCTGTGTAATCGTTTCATTTTCAGAGGGTTGTTTCCCTTTTTTACCATCTCCTTTGAATATACCCATAAATCCTTCTTTCGACTTGGATGTTAATTCATAGATATGTTTCACTATCAAATACAATAATATAGCTATCAAAATGTAGCCTAAATACTCGTATATTTCTTCCATTTATTATTGAGACAGAAGATATTTTTTAATGTTTTCTACACAGGTTTTACTTATTTTTCTCTCTTTACCTCCATCACATATGATTTTAAATGTATCTAAACATTTATCATTTCTCTCTAGTTCTGTTAGTAGATTCTTTATTGTCTTGTATTCTTTCATAATAGAAATGGCGCTTTTGTTGCTTACACCTGGTATAGTAGATAACATAATCTCTCCCATGTTTTCCGTCGTAATATTGTTCTTCTTTTGCTTTTTCATGACTTCGCAATAATTGACTTCCTTTTCCACCTTGTTCTCGTCATAATAACTCGTCTTCTTTGGTTCTTTTTCAAGTTTATCTGCATAATTGATTATTAATTCGCATGTCTCGTTGATATTTTTAGTTCTTATTACTGAAAACCCTTTGAAATAATTCAGAGTAACTAAGGCGGAATAAAGGGTTTTCTTGTCCATTCGTCCTTTTGTCGGATTATACTTTTCAAAGTCGCCTTCTATGACATAGACAATATTATGATTGTGTTGTGAGCAACCATTTAATCGAAATGATTGTTCCGCATACCTACCATCTTTAATACTGGAAGCCAAGTCGTAGAGAGATTTACGTTCAAATATAACCTTCTCTACAGATTCATTATTATAAAGAATAATATCACCTATGGGCAAATTTTCAGCCTGTATTTCATGACTATGTTCTTTAAATAATAAATTCATTGTCGTAAGGAAATCACTTTCTCTATAATCCACTTTAATAAACATAAGTATATGATAACAAGAATACTTATGTTTAATTACTTATTATAAATAGTTAAAACCACTACACCACTTTAAAGTAATGGTCCGCCAGCACCAGAATAACCTAAAGAATAGTTTTGTCTAAATCTGAATAAAAAATTAGGTCTTTGGGCAGGGGCAGAAATGGTAGTAGCAGCTCTCGAACCAGAAGCAGTCATAAATCCAGTTGCACTTGGAGCAGCACCACCCTTTTTAGGTCCTCCGAAATAACTTGTTCTCACCCTTTCACCTGTAGTTGTCATGACATAAACAGAAGGCATTATTCCATTGGTTCCACTAGCACCACCAAATTCAGTTCTTCTAGCGACGGCGGAGCGTCCGCGATGACTTTTATATCCATTTCTTTGAGGCATAATATAGTATATAATTAGATATTATATTATTGAATGAAGAGAAAATATACCATTTGCTATAACATAATTAACGGAACATTAAAGTACGTTTTCCAACACCACCAGATGTAAGAGGATTAACAGAAAGCAAATTGTTTTGCTTCAAGTATTGTTGTTGTTGCTCAGGAGTTTTACCGTATAATTGAGGTAATCCTTTGCTTCCCTTGATTTGAATATGTCTGTACGCAGCAACATCACTAATACCAGTTCTGGGGGCAAGACCACCCATAATTCCGAAAATAGACGTTTGATTTGTGATTGAAGGCGTATGTCTAGCGCGCTTGCTACCTTGCATATATCCAGGCATTTATATAATGACTAAATATTATTTTTTTACTTATATAATATTTAACGAATTGACATAAACACGAAACCGTTATATATAGTATAGCGACAATGACTGAATTCAAGATTTCACACGACGACGATATTGTTAAAACAGACGAAGGATTGGTTTTTAATCCTTATAATTCTAATAATGTTGAGATTACATTGAACCAAGTTCAATCTATTCTGACAAAATATGGAGTTCCTGGTAAAGTACATAATATGGCCTTGTACAACAGAGCATTTGTTCATAGATCTTATACAAAAAGACCTCAACTTTACAATATTCAGGAAAACATTACAATTACAGAACAACCAGTTGATTGTATGCCACTTCATACTAAATCAAACGAACGACTAGAGTTTTTAGGAGACGGTATTTTAGAATGTATTACTAAATATTATTTGTATCGACGATTCCCAAAAGAAAATGAAGGATTTATGACAGAGAAAAAGATTGCCTTAGTAAAAAATGAAGCTATTGGAAAGTTGGCACTCGAAATGGGGTTACATAAATATTATATTATTTCAAAACACGCAGAAGAGAAAAAGACACGAACAAATCTAAAGAAGCTAGGTTGTTTATTTGAGGCGTTCCTAGGTGCTCTGTTCTTAGATTTTAACAAGATTGACGTTTTAGACGAAGAAGGATGGTTTAAAAACGTGTTTGTTACTGGACCAGGATTTCAGATTGCTCAAATTTTTATTGAAGGGATTTTTGAAAAGCACGTTGATTGGGTGAAATTAATTCAAGATGACGACAATTACAAAAACATTCTTCAGGTGAAAATTCAAAAGAAATTCCAAGACACTCCTCACTATATCGAAATTAGTCACAATGATGATTATGGATACGAAATGGGTGTATATCTGTGTTTAGGACAAAAAATCCACGAGGTTCGAAAAGAGAATGCTTCTGACTTTAAAACATTCGGTTCCTTCGAAAACATACAATCTCGATTCGAGACAGAGGGGAAAATATTTGTTTATTTGAGTAGAGGAATACATAAAATCAAACGCAAGGCAGAACAATTGGCATGCGAAGAAACTCTTAAATTGTTGGAATAGGATGTTTGCTTTTATATTTTACCTATGAAATATAACAAATAACCTAATAGAAATATAATAAAGATATAAATGAAATTTTATGTCTTTATTTAATATAGTAGATGTCTGCAAGTGTTTTAGAAAAATTAAAAGTGAAACCAATGCCTAAAAAAATAGACCAAATCATGGTTAAAATCAATGATCCTGGACAAGAAGAAAAAGTTGAACTACATACTACTATACTGGACAAAACAAAAGAGAAACTTGTCAATCGAGAAGACTTTATTAAAAAACTTAAACGCGCGGTTTTTACAAAAATACCAGAAGAAAAAGCCCCTGAAAATATTTCTCTTGCCAAGCCCCCACCTGCCAAAAAAGCGAAAAAAATCGCCAAAAAACTTCGTTTAGAAGGTGAAAAAGAGACTGGAGATATTCGCGAACCTGGAGCACGTCGCACCCCAAAGCCTAAAATGGACGTAATCGCAGATGATATTGATATGGAGTTACTTCTTGGTGATGCCAAAGTCATTACCAGATTACCACCCAAAGAAAATAAAGTGTTGATTCGCGCCAATGCTTATTATATGAACAATCGTGAGGTTTTCACCAATTTCACAAATGCATTGTTTAGACCATACAAGCAAGAATTTGACAATATGGAATCAACTATCAGCTGCGACAAGCCAGACGATGCGAAATTTGCACTCCTCACTCATCAAAAAGTAGTGAGAGATTATCTGAATTTATACACCCCTTATAGAGGTCTTCTTTTATATCACGGTTTAGGTAGTGGTAAAACATGTAGTTCCATCGCCATTGCTGAAGGTATGAAAACAAGCAAACAAATTGTCGTTATGACACCTGCGTCTTTGCGAATGAATTATCTACAAGAACTAAAAAATTGTGGTGATACCATGTACAAAAAGAATCAACATTGGGATTTTATTCCAATTAGCAACCCTAAAAATCCAACAAGCGAAGATGAACAGATTGTCAAAACATTGTCGAGTATTTTAAACCTGACTACCGATTTTATTACTAAAAACGGTGGCGCCTGGTTAGTGAATGTAAGCAAACCAAAATCCAACTTGAACGATTTATCTGCCCAACAAAAAACCAGTCTAGATTTACAAATTAACGAAATGATTACATACCGTTATAAATTTATTAACTACAATGGTCTGCGTACTAGCCATTTGAAAACAATGACACTCGATTATTCTATCAATCCATTTGATAATAAAGTGGTCATTGTTGATGAAGCACATAATTTAGTGAGTCGTATTGTCAATAAAATGAAACGCCCTGAGTCTATTTCTATGCGTTTATACGAATATCTTCTTTCTGCGCAAAACTGCAAAATCGTTCTATTGACAGGAACCCCCATGATTAATTATCCGAATGAAATCGCCATCATGTTCAATATATTGCGCGGTTACATCAAAACATGGACATTTCCGCTTAATGTTAAAACCTCACGCAAAGTAAATAAAGAGGAATTATCGAGAATATTCGAACAAATGAATATATTGGATTACCTTGATTATAAACCGTCTTCAAAATTACTTACCGTCACTCGCAATCCTTTTGGTTTTATTGACGTAAATAAAGATGGTGTCTATAAAGGAGTAAATACATTCAAAACCCAAGGTAGAGGCGATGTTAGTGATGTGGATTTTGTCAAGATAATCACGTCTATTTTGAATAAAAATGATATTGATGTTATTTCAACAAGTATTCAAATAAATACATTCAAAGCACTTGAAGATAGTTTGCAATCTTTCCAGAATCGTTTTATAGAACCCAATACAGGAAAAATGAAAAACGAAAATTTGTTTAAGCGACGTATTCTAGGACTTACCTCTTATTTCCGAAGTGCGCAAGAACAACTTATGCCTGAATTCAACAAAGATACTGATTTTAAAGTAGTGAAAATACCCATGAGTGATTTCCAATTTGGTGTCTATGAACAAGCAAGAATTCAAGAAAGAAAAGTGGCAAAAGCTGCTGCTAAGAAAAAGTTGAAACAAGTCGCGACGGATGTCTATACTGACACTGTATCTTCCTATAGAATCTTTTCGCGTGCATTTTGTAATTTTGTTTTTCCTGAGAATCGCAGACCTATGCCCAAAGAGGGCGAAGATATAGAAGCTGCCTTAAAAGGTAGTGCTGATGAAGATATATTAGATGCTATTTCGGCCAAAGATCGCGTTGAGAATCCAAATGGTCTTTATGGCGCTGACGACCTCGATTTGTTAGATAGTGAAATTAAAAACCAAACGGATACTACCTATGCTTCTAGAATTCAAACAGAAATGGATTATTTAAATGATAATGCCGACAAATATTTAACACCCAAAGGACTAGAAACATATAGTCCCAAATTTCTGAATGTATTGGAAAACTTGAAAGACCCTGACTTTCGTGGCTTACATTTGATTTATACTCAGTTTCGAACCATTGAGGGTATTGGAGTGATGAAATTAATATTGGATGCCAATGGTTTTACTCAATTCAAAATTAAAAAGGACGAAGCAGATATTTGGCGACTTGATATCCCTCAAGAAAAACGCGGTATCCCTACTTATGCTCTATATACCGGTACTGAAACAGTAGAAGAAAAGGAGATTATAAGAAATATTTACAATGGTACATGGTCAAGTGTTCCTGATACAATTACTAGTGAATTATCACCTATTTCAACAAACAACCTTTATGGCGAAATTATAAAGATCCTTATGATTACTGCTTCCGGTGCCGAAGGTATCTCCTTAAAAAATACACGCTATGTTCATATTATTGAACCTTATTGGCATCCTGTTCGTATTGAACAAGTTATTGGCAGAGCAAGACGTATTTGTAGTCATCAAGAATTACCACCTGAATTAAGAACAGTTAATGTGTTTTTGTATTTAATGACTTTTACCAAGGAACAATTATCCGGTGACGGTGCGATTGAACTAAAGCTCAATGATGTTAGTAAATTTGATGATGCTGTTCCAGTAACAAGTGATGAAACGTTGTATGAAATATCCGTTATTAAAGAACGTATCAGCCAACAATTATTGACTTCTGTTAAAGAAGCCTCTATGGATTGTGCTATTTATAACAAACCAGGAACAAAAGATGCTATCAAATGTTTCAGTTTTGGAAAAGCATCACCTTCCTCTTTTTCATACAAACCATCTATTTCCAATGAAGAGGTGGATACGGTTACTCAAATGAACAAGGCAAAAATTACTTGGAAAGCAGACGAAATTACTATTCCGATTGATGGTATTAAAAAGAAATTCGCTAGAAACACGCAAACAAATGATGTGTATGATTTACAAAGTTATAAAGATGCTATTGAATTTGGTGGCGAACCTGTATTGGTCGGAAGACTGATAAAAAAACCGGATGGTAAATTTAAATTTGTAAAAGTATAAATTTGTAATTGTTATAGAAGTATAATTTGCTTGTTGAATATGGCATGATTAATGATGCAAATACATTAGCCAGCTTTGACACATACTGTCCAACTTATTCATTAGAACGAAATCTGTCTGATTCTTTATGTAATGTTTTTCATAAATGGTATCAAATATATTATTTTTATTTCTTAAATAATATATTAGGTTTTTATCATCTAGAATTTTCTTTGATGTGAAATAGTGTGATAACTCACTAACGTCTAAATTACGCGAGTTAGCATTGTTCAACATGTTTGATAATTCGTAGTATATAAGATCGTATTCAAAATGTTCATTGTATATGTGTTTTTTTACATCATTTGGTAAATCATCAAAACATACCTTGGGAATTTCAGGTACAGATGATTTATTGTTTGATGTCATGGTATTCACTCTAGGTAGGTTTGTCTTCATTGTGTATAGGTAGTTGTTTGTATCATATTTACATATAGTCATGCGAACAATCAATTTTTTTGCCGGTTCCTTCGTCTATTTGTATTTGGTTTTGGATTTCAACCATACTAGGTCTGACTTCATATACTTTTCTAAAAAAGACATAGGTGTTGGGGTTGAAACTTTACATGGATTTTCTATATCAATATAAACATCTCTGGTTCTTTTTTTTTCTGAATTGACTATCGCTATTTTCATAGTATTTGATTTGAATTGTTCTTCTTTATTTGATGATGACCGATGATTTACTTCCAAGTCAATTGTTTCTATACTACCAAAACTATCGCTCCTACGATAGTCCCAACTACTTGTTCGCGATTTCGACACGGATATATCTATGCTATTATTTCTGCTATTATTTCTGCTCATATATGCTACTATACTATAATGATATTTTATTTTTAAATTCTATCTTTATTTTGTAATAATTCCAATATCTGCAAACATGTTTGTTTTATTATTTGTTGTTCCTCTCTTAGTTTCACTATTTCATCTTGAATAGTATTCGTATTTGGAACATGTAAATCATTACCAGATTGTATATTTTCGGTTTTTCGCTTTAATTTCTTGAATATACTATTTGTACTAATTGTACTATTTGTACTATTTGTACTATTTGTACTATTTGTACTATTTGTACTATTTGTACTATTTGTACTATTCGTATCAACTGGGTTTGACATAATTTCTTGGGCTAGTGGTTCAGATAGTATTTCATTGCTACTGCTACTGCTACTGCTAGCAGCACTTGTATTTAACCACTCTTCAGTCTCTTTCGTCATACTAGGTATTTCTAATTCACGCTCCCTACTTGCCAATCTCTCTGCTATCAGTCTATCCATTTCATCACCGATTGGTTTGTCGTCATCATTAGTTTCATCACTAAATGTAACTTCTTTTGGTTTTGAAACGCTCATCATTGAATTCATACTGTCTTGCTGCGCCTTTAATTTCATATTAAAATCCTCTGTTCGTTTATTTTGTAAATCCTCTGCCCTATAGACTACTTGAATTGTTTTTTTGGGTTTAGATTTCTCGTCATTAATTTTTTGCATTAGTGTTTCCATAGTGAGTTTATTTTTTTCTAGCAAAGACGACGACATATTATTTACATGAATACTTTCAATCGTATCTTCAAATAGCGATTGAATATTTGCAAACCTATCATTCTCAATACCGGCAAATATATTGCTCTCTTGTAACAATCCCCATATCATTCCCTTGTTGTCAGTACTTGTAAAATTCATTGTGTATTTTTTATAATAATATAATAATATGTTTAATATTATTTATTACACATATTTATGTAAATTACATACCCTCAAGTAAATAGAAAAATGAAAAAAAACAAAATATTACAAATATACATTCCCTATTTATTATGTATTTATTATGTATTGCACAATCTATTATAGAAATCCCATAATAACTCTGTCCATATATTTACAGCGAATTGCTCTTAATATTTCAACAGATATTGATGTTTTTATCTCTAGATACTGAGTGTTATATTTTTCTACCGTACCTAGTACCATTTTAATATAACGACGTTCTTTATCGCTACAGTTCTTATTATCCTCTAATCCTTTTACAATATCCTTTTTCAAAGTTAATCCTCTCGTATATAGGACATCCCATATTTTACGATCGATTTTTATTTTTTCAATAGACGCCGAACGTAACCAGTTCAAATATATAGAGCGAACATATGTGACTCGTTTCATGAATGTATCCTTGCGTATAGTTTCCCTTCTACTCTTCATATAAATTCTCAGTTCATCTCGGGTAGTGTAGCGACTATATATTTTATAAAATTTAAGCCGTTCGCTTGACTCTACCGACTGTTTGGCGTCATCGACCATTTTTATTTTTTTTTTTATTGTATTTATCAAACCACTCACATCCGCATTTCGCTTTACCGTATCCATATCTCGTGTTACACTTGTAATCGTAGAAGCATTCATTTTAGAAATGATTTACATTTATTGTTACTTCTCCTGTAAGTTGGTGAAAAGCTTCAATTTTTATTTGACCATTGGATGAAACTATTTCAAAGATGTATATCAAAAATAATGTATCGATATATTATATATGTCACTTTTTGTCGACACAGATAATACTAATACAGATTATAAGAAATTTATTGATTATACCAAATTATCAACCGTAACTTACTTTAATCAAGGAAATTATGGAATTGGATATAAAGTAAAACTAAACGATTTATCTCGTTCTAATTACAACGTATTGTCATTACGTAATACTGAAAATACAATTAAATGTGGTCAGTTATTTGTAAAAATATCCCCCATATATGACGGAGATAACAATGACCTATATCATTTAATAAAAGATATATTAGGAATGGAGGCTACTCCCAGTAGAGACTTTTTAAATGAAATTCGAGCACAAACGGATATCTATAAAAAATCGAATGCGAATTTAGAAGCAATTTGCCCTCCTATTATTTATTCGAATGTAGTTAATAACACTGAAGTAAAAAGTCGCGCTCAAAATTTATTATCAACCATGATAAATAAAATGCCCAATGACGACAATAAAATATTTTTAGAGAGAATGAAACGATTATACGAAGGATATCGTGAATTAAAATTAGGTATAATTGTCATGTCTTTTGCTGAAAATTACGATACCTTGTTAAATGTATTACATAGAACAAATAATCGGGCACAACAAATAATGTACAAATATTTGGCTGTATATGAGCTATTAAGATTGTATGATTTAGGATATATGCATGGAGACTATCACTTGGAAAATATACTCATTAACACAAATTATAAATATAGCAATCTAGATGACATGTATGTGGGACGGTGTTTAATAATAGATTATGGAATGGCTTTTAAAAATAAATACCTTACTAATAGTGAAGCTACCACTTCTCTAGACAAATTACGTAAAATTGCCGAAGAAAAACAACCAGATACAAATGAAAATGCGTATAGTTGGCATGCTTATAAATGGATATTGGATTTTATAGATAGTGAATCCGATATTAATTCTGGCGTTGAAATGCTCGAAGAAAATATAAATTCTTTTCAACAAGAAATGATTCAAAAGATAAATGAAAATTATCCTGGTACAATAGAGAGAATTCGTAATATCAATACAACTTTATATAGAGGAAGCGTATTAAGAGGAGGACGAGCAATAGTAGATAATTCTTCTTCTAAAATGAACATGTTTGATATACCTAGTATTAAAGCCAATACAAAAGAACCTATAAAATTACAGACAAATGGAATTCACAAGACGTTATCAAAAGAAGATTTTTTTCAGATTTTTAATCCGCAAAACATGAATATCAATGAAGTCGTGAATAAATATGAGAATACATTACGCGATGGTATTATGATATTAAATACAGACACAAAACTAGGTGGAAAAACAACAAGAAAGAAGAGAACGAAAAAGAGAACGAAAAAGAGAAGTAAAAATATAAAAGGAAAAACAAACAAGAAAAAGAGAACTAAAAATATAAAAAAGAAAACAACAACAAAAAAACGTGGAGGAAATTCATATGAAACAGGTTCTTGGGTACCATTTGAAAATATAAAGCAAAACGAGTTATGTACTATATGCCAAGACCCTTTACAAAATTCTGAACAAATAACAGATAAAGGGATTATATATCAACTTTCATGTGGTCATCAGTTTCATAACAATTGTTTAAGTGAGTGGTGTGACAACCGGATCAAAAATGTTAAAATTTCTGATATAAATGAAGAAATTCACAGACCAGCTACTTTATTCAAATGTCCTGTATGTAATCAAACAACAATTCACGAAGAATATGATTGTACATCTATGGAGTCTTATAAAGACGGTTTTTTGGGAAATAAAGGAAAATATACAACTGAAAAATATACTGGTATTAAACCTGAATCTAAACCTGAATCTAAACCTGAATCTAAACCTGAATCTAAACCCAGAAGACTATTTAATTTTTTCAAAAAAGGAGGAAAAACAACAAAAAAAAGAACAAAAAATATCAAAAGAAAAACAACCAAAAAAAAGAAGACTAGAAAGGAAAATAATAAGTGTAAAAAGGCTCATTCGAAAATACAACGAGGAGGTGATGTAGGTGATGTAAAATTAGCAATATTACTTATAACAACTCATGGAAATTTAGATAACTTAGAAGAACCATTAACTCATAATTTTAATATTAATATTCGTAAGGTAAACGCGACAATTCCAGGTGTATGTAACTTTATAGAAAACGACGAATTATTAGAAATGGGAAATAAAATGAAACGATTTATAGACTATATAAAGGAACAATGGTTCAATGATGGTATATTAAAGCCAAGTTCTGGTATAGAATTAGAGTTTAAATCTCCAGCTATCGCTCAACAACAAATGACATATTTAAGTCAATCATTGCGTTCTTTTATACCACGAATAGACGAGGTATATAAAGAAACAGTGAAGACTGCTTCTTCAAAAAAAATTCAACAAGACGAAGATTCTATGTTTATTGATCCAAATGATCCGGATCCAGATGTAGGGAAATATACTACAAATATAAATAAAGCATATCAGTTATATAAATGGAACAAGGGTGATAAATATTTGGATAAAACTTATTCTATAATTCATGATGAACGTGTAGATACTACTTCGAACCCATATAATAATACCGTATTATTTTTAAGCGAGATCGGAATACCAGATGCTAATGTAATAAATATACCGCATAATTTAAGAAGTAATAAAATGATAGACGATAATAAAGAGATAAAATTAAGCGAAATATTAAAAGATTTAACGGACAATGGATATACAGACACAATTATTATAGATTTATCATGTTCTACTGGGTGGGATGATATAGGTGCTAGATCATTAACCAGAAACTATAACAAGGGGGAATTTCCTCATTATGGCGGAAGATAAATTTGCCCAATAATCAATATCAATATCAAAATAAGATATTGATTATTTTTTTACGAAAGAACAAAAGAAAAGAAAACAAAACAATCTCCATGTTAATCCATGTTAATCCATGTTAATCCATGTTAATCCATGTTAATCCATGTTAATCCATGTTAATCCGTGTTAATCCATATTAAAATATTTATTTCTTAAATCATATACTTCTTTATCTGGTATATTATTTTCCAAAAAATAAGTAACATCTTTGTCCTTTAACATTTGAATAATAAAATACAATCCATACATACCACATTCTGAGTCGGTTTTCTGATGTTCTCTCTTGTTTATATGTACTTTAAAATCAATACCTAGTTGCTTTCCTTGCTTTTCTATTGTATCAATCAGTTTTTTTACCTGTTTCGGTGGTTCATTTCCATTACTATCGAAATACACAATAAATTTCTTCTTTATATTCACAAACATGGATATCCAGTGTTCACCATCTTTATAATGCGGATCAGTGTTAAAAACAATACCTAGTTTATTTTTATTTCGCTTAATCATATCACTCAAGTTTAAATGACATAATTCTTCCCATACACATTCGCCGTATAATTTATGATGATCATAATCAATTGGTGATGGTCCCAAAAATTCAAAACAACGATAATATTTTTCGTATTGCTTCATTACTGATTCGATATCCAAACTACTTAACCACTCATTCGGTTTTCTCTTCCATTCATCAGGCGATTTTGGCGCAAACGTATAGTTCAATAATTCGCTATCTACTTTTCCTTCCATAAATTTACTTCTTAACCAACACGATTCACGGTCACAACTATTTCCCATTTTATCTCTCAGTTCTAACCATATTTGTTTGGACTCGTTCGTAGATATTTTATCTCTTTGGTGTCTCGCATTCCAATAAGTCTTCATTTTAAATAATGCGTCGTTCGTATAACACGAGAACTCACTTTTGTTTGGATTGGGACTACAATTTACTTTTTTATAATGATTATCTATCTTATGAGATTTGTGAGTTGAAGTCTTCTTATGAGTTTTTCGTTTTCTTCCTCCTCCTGTTAAACTACGCGTATTGGTTATTTTACTTGATTTATTCCGTTTCATTTTTTGTGTCTTCATAAATATTCTTTATATTTTTCTTTTTTGCTATACCTTTTCTTTTATGCTCCTTTGTTTTTATATTTATCTCTTCTTTCTTTGGCAATATTTTCTGTTTTGAATGTTCATTTGTTTTTATGATATAATTATCAAGAGTTATTTTTTTCACTTCTTCCACCCTGCTAAATAAATGATCGCATGTTTTAACTGTACTTAGATTTAATTCGTTATTACTAGTGTCCTGGTCAATTTCTTCTTCTTCTGCGTACAGTATCGATGGATCATCTGTTGTATGAATATCCTTTTCTGTTTCATATTTTTGTTGAATAATATCGCTTTTATCTATAAATTTCAAATAAGTTACACATGATTTAACATATGTAGTAAAACATTTATTTACATGAATATCACCTACTTGCTCTTCATCACTCCTAAATAATCGCTTCGTTAAATCCAATATCCTTTTTTTATAAAATTTAATATCATTCTTGTATTGCTTGTCTGAGCCAATTTCTGTCTTTTTTAAAATACTATTATATTGTGATTTATTAGCAAAATAATTCAACGTTATAGCGTCTATATCACTCATCACTATATTCATAGAAGTATCCATTTACATATTTCTATGAATTTATATTTGGTGTTTTTACAAATTACCTATTCCATCTATTTAACATCGGAAGCGTCTTTTAGTTGGTATCTTGTGTGATTATTAAATAGACTATTACCTAAATTATGAACATTTGGATTGAATGGTGCTAAATCCGGTTTGTCAAATAACATAGGGTGTGTTTGTTGTTGTGGAGTATAGTCGATTTTGGTCTGATACAAATCACTTGTGGATGATGGAACAAATTCCGATTGCTCGCACTTTTGTAATGCAAAAAACTGGTTTCTCAACTGAGATTCGGTATTTACGTTGTTGCAAAATCCACTCCAAGGAGCTTGCGCGTTTCCAGGATTGAAAACCGCTTTTGTTGAATAAGGTGTATATGAGTTCAAAGGTATAGTCGGTTTTTTATATTGGTCTAAGATTGGCATATAACCATATTTGGTCGCACTTGGTCGAATGCTGAATTGAGGTTGTAATTCTTTGGAAGGAATATTTCTCTCTGCTATTCGATTGTTTAATTCATCTACTCTTTCATGATTACATGTATATAATCCTTTTACAACACCATGCATCTTATCCATTATTATATTAATCGAATATATTATTTTAGAAAATACCTAAAGAATTCTCGTCATTTATTTATATCTATGTGTGGTATTTTTGCTTTGTTTCAAGCAATGTATCCTAGCAAATATGTCAGCATTCGCGATTCGTTTGAAAGACATTGTAATTACGGTAAATCTAGAGGCCCTGAAAATTCAACCATGAAACAAATTAATGAAAATATTCTATTTGGTTTTCATAGACTAGCTATCAATGGATTAGATGAACAATCCAATCAACCTCTTTGTATTGATGGTATTTATTTGATATGTAATGGTGAAATTTACAATTATAAAAGTATTTATAAACTGTTAAATGTCATTCCTAAAACCAACTCTGATTGTGAAAGTATTATTCACATGTATAAGAAATATGGTATTGAATATACACTACAGAATTTGGATGGTGTTTTTGCGTTTGCGCTCTACGATTCTAATACAAATGAAACATTTATTGCGCGTGATCCGTTTGGTGTAAGACCCATGTATTATGGAAATACAGATGACCAATTAGTCGTATTTTCATCTCTATTGAAACAAGTAACTGATTTATGTAAAACCTGCGATAATTTTAAAGCTGGTACCTATTTACGTTTATCAATTACTCCTGGTACTAAAAGTGCAGGTGGAAGTAGAAGTGGTAAGGATACAATTAATTTCTATAGCGGACAAATACCTTATACTTCATTTAACTATAATCATAAAATGATAACCAATACATTTTCCATGAATTCGAATGATTTTAATTCTTACTATGAAAACATTTACAGTACATTGTTAGAAGCAGTAAAAAAACGTGTTATTACTATGGAGCGAAATATGGCTTGTTTGCTTTCAGGCGGTCTAGATAGTAGTCTTATATCAGCACTTGTTTCGAAATTTGTTCCAAAAGGACAATTACAAACATATAGTATTGGTATGGTTGGTGGCTCTGACTTGACCTATGCGCGCGCGGTTTCTCAACATATTCATTCGAATCATACCGAAATTATTTTAACTGAACGTGAATTCTTTGACGCTATTCGTGAGGTCATTTATCATATTGAAAGTTATGATACTACTACAGTTAGAGCTAGTGTTGGTAATTATCTAGTTGCTAAATATATATCTAAAAATAGTGATGCTAAAGTGATTTTTAACGGTGACGGTTCAGACGAACTGACCGGTGGATATATGTATTTTCATAATTGTCCAAGTGATGTAGAATTTGACCATGAATGCAAAAGATTGCTGACAAATCTTCAGTATTATGATGTATTACGAAGTGATCGGTGTGTATCGTGTCATGGACTAGAACCTAGAACACCCTTTTTAGACCGAACATTTGTACATGAATATTTATCGATTCCAATCAGTATCCGCAATCATAATAACGACAAGAATATAGAGAAGTATTTATTGAGAAAATCGGTAGAAGTGATGGATCCTACATTGCTACCACCTGATGTACTATGGAGAACCAAAGAGGCTTTTAGTGACGGAGTCAGTTCTCAAGAGAATTCGTGGTATGAAATAATCCGGTCCAAATTAAATTCTGTTTATTCTGAAGAAGACTTGTTGGAAAAATCTAGTCAATATGTAGTGAATCCACCTACTACAAAGGAACAGTTGTATTATAGAGAAATATTTGAATCTTATTATAAAGGTCACGGTACCGTGATTCCGGCGTTTTGGATGCCTAGATACAGCAATGCTACTGATTCCAGTGCGCGAAAATTGGACGTTTATAAGAAAAACCAACATAATAAACTTACTATTGATACAGATTTATTAAGTGATGCGGATAGTGATGATGGAAGTTGTGGTATAGATATGGACTCGTAATAGGTAAAATGAATAACACAAACGATTTATGTTTCATTGTATAAAAATAAACAATAGATATTTATTTTTATTTAATCGATTGATATATAAAGCATTCCTAATATGGCGAAATTTCACGAAATCATATTTCATTCGGCCTTGTATCTTTCTTATTTTTTATATATCATAGCTTATTTACAGATAGGATATTATAATCCTAAATATTTAGACATGTTACAACTCTATATGAAATATTACGTTACCCTATTTTTATTGATTCGATTTAATCCATTTACAAATCATCAATTTACCGAATTTGATAGAAAAGTCGTTTTCTCCTCCGCCATCTTTTTACTTACTACTACAGCATTTAATGAATATGCACAGCAATTCGACCTTGCTGAACTTGTGAATATCGTAAAACTGAAATAATAAAATACAAAATATACTATTATGTATTACTTTCCACGTTTTAATGTTTTACGTTTTGTCGTTCGCTTCTTCTTTTTAAATGTATGATTCGTTTTTTCATAGAAAAACTGCTTTAAATGTTGTAACATTCGCTTACCAATGATCACGTCTATTTCTTGTTCTTTTTGTGTCTTATCGCTAATTCTATATTTATATTGTTTAAAATCGTGGATTATAGCAGTTGTAAATTGCTCTTTGTTTTGAATTTTATTTGCCAACGACGAATGTAAAAAATTATTTATCATGTCTTCGATGCGCATTTGATGCTTGTATGGTTTTACGTTAATATAATAAACCTTGTCGTCTTCCATACCGGAATGATATAAGTCGTCAATAAAACAAACTTCAATGTTTTCAGGTAATTTAGTACATCTCACAAAATCATCCATTGTTTTATCATGACTCGTTCTACCAATTTCTACTTGCTTACCTCTTACTTTAAATGCTGCTATTATTTTGTCAAATAATTCATATTCTACCTTATCGTCGAAATATTTTTTGATATTCATCGCCCAACTTTTATCTCCTTGATTATTCGTATAAATCATCACCTTGTAACATTTATTTTCCTTCTTCTTTCCTTTTAAATATCGCAATATATTCATTATTTTTGGGCGTAAAAAATTTGGATACAAATCTAACAATTCGTTGAAATTCGTATTACTGTAGGCGGCATTTTTAAAGTAATTATTTAAACAATCACAAAATATTCCGAATTCTGTAAAATAGCCCAATGTTTCATCCAAATCAAATACGACTATTTTAAATGGTTTAGTCATATAAATATATCTTTATAAAAAATCTCACCAAATAATATACTCTCGCGTATGGAATTATCATCAATAGAATATAAAAAAATTGCCCAGTTTTATGAAATTCCTAAACCTACTAATAAGTCATATAAAGAAATTGCTGAAGACATATTAGCAGGTAAATTGTGTAAATGTATCAAAAAAGTTAAGTCTAGACAACAAGTTTTAGAAAAAGCAGCTATTGGTGTTTGTAGAAAGAGTATTTTTAAGAATCGAGGAATTGATTTCTACACTTTTAAATGCAAAAAAGGTCAAAAACTTCTTTCAAAAAAAGGAACGAAAACACAGGTAAAGAAGTTTAGAAAGAAAATCGGATTCAATAAGACAAAAAAGTCAAAAAAAAAATAATTATTACCTTTTTGTAAATCAATTACATACCACGAATAATATATTTGTATGGAATATAACTTGAGACTAGTGGTTTTACACAAAGGATCGGTTAAATCGAATGTAAAATCGGTACTACATGATGGTGAACCTGTATTCGAGGTGAATGGGGAAATATTTTCTCAATATTGACTAAACGTGTATTGATGTTTTTTAAGTTGGGATTTAGCGTTCCTTGTGCCACTGACAAATTGTACGTTTGGTTTTCTAATAACGTGGCGTTATTAAAACACGTACATGAAATTGTAAACATATTAATTCTTATACTTTCTTATATTTACATATCGTTTTTTTGTAACATGTATTTCAATTTTGTAATACATGTTAGAATCTAGAGAAAATACAATATGTAGATATTACACGTTTGAAGAGATAATTATTTATTTTTTCGTGAACGTCGCGATTTTTTTTGCTTGTTGTTTTTTTTTGTTGTCGATTTCTTGCTTTTAAGTTTATGTATTTTGCGAGAGCGTTGTTTTGTCTTTCTGTTTGTCTTTCTCTTTGTCTTTCTGTTTGTCTTTCTCTTTGTCTTTCTGTTTGTCTTTCTCTTTGTCTTTCTGTTTTTTCCACCCATTAAACCACTTCTAAATACGTCACCAGACATTAAACCATCCAAATTTAAAGTTTCATCAAGATTCCCTACAAATTGTTGGGCTTCCATAGCAGTACGTACCCATGCAGCAGTACGTTGTCGTAATATTGGTGGTGCCTCTGGTGCTCTTGAAGAAGAGTTAGTTAAGGCTGCGATTGTATTATAAATCGTAGGAAGACTAGTAATAGTTACATCTAACGCAATCGCACCAAGAGCGCCTCCAGCACCTATTGCTGGTATAATTATATACCTAAAAATCAGTATTAATACTCTCCATAACAATCTAACAATGTTAAATAAGAGGCGTAATCCAAATTGTGTTGGTCCTATTATAATTCCTCTATGTTCAACTAAAAAATTTAAAATGGTCATTACACTTTCCATAAGTACTCGAATTGCATTACCAAGAGTTTGACCACCGGTAACAAACGCGCTTATAAGAGATACTATAGACCCTCTTAGTGTGTTAAATAGTTCTATTAATCTATCTGAATCAGGTAATCTATCTCTTAACTCTTGAAAATTTATATTAAGTTCAGATAGTTGCCCGAATAAATTATTAATCATTTGTCGAGACGCGGTAGCACGTGCGCCTATTACAATACCTGCATTACTGATTGCTTCCCTAAATGCCGTTAATATCCCTGTAGATAATCCGGTTGTTGATAGGAAACTAGACATAAAATTCATTTCATCATCTTCGCTCTCACTTCCTTCGGCTAGCAATTTCTGTTCAGCATTAGCAAGACTCTCTGCTAAATTAACATCACTATCTGTTGGTACGAGTTCTGGCACAGAATCCGAATCGTATTCACTGAAATCAACACTAGTTAGGCTAGTTAGTATATCAGATATATTAGATTCTGCTAGACTAGTAATGTTTTCTATTATATCAGTCTGCTGTTGTTGCATCGTAACAATTTCTTTACAATATGGTTTTTCACCTGTGGGATCCCATATACAACCTTCTTTGTTATTACAATATGGTTCAGTATCAACCGTATTACATGGGATTAATTCGAAATTTGCTACATCTTCATCTTTTTCCTCTGGAGGCGGCGGAGTACTTTGTCGTAGAGTTAAAACTAGTGGTGGTGGTGGTGGTGGCGATTGTTCACTATTTGATTGTGTTATTGTATGAACGTTTGACATATATATATATATATAATAATATGTTTATTTTGACAACCATAGTATGAAAAAGAACATACTTATTGAAAAAAACTGAGGGTATAATTGTAAGCCCTTATTATTATATTTGTGACGAACATGAAATTATACATGTGACACAATATACATGTAAATGCAAAAAAGGTCAAAAACTTCTTTCAAAAAAAGGAACGAAAAAACAGTTACGTAAGTTTAGAAAGAAAATTGGATTCAATAAGACAAAAAAATCAAAAAAAAATAAATAGATGTAATAAATGACAAAATTGGTCGATATTATTGCTTTTGCTCGAACGATTCAATATACTGAACCTCATAATCCAAACGTAGATGAATGGACCAGTGATGAACTACTGTATAAATCAATCAATATTGCTTTAGTAAATGATATTCAAATCCGTTCTGCTTTGAATATATGCGAAACTTTTCCACCATTGAAACTCATATACAAAAGTATTATAACAAAATACATTAAACATTTTACACGCCATAGTATGGAATCTCAACCTGTACAGAACAATGTATTTTAAATTACGTTCATGACAATATAGACAATACCAGCATTATAGACAAATTAAATCAAAATTAAAACAAAAATTGACTTGTATAATTGTTATATAAGTCAATTATACAAAACAACTGATAATATGAATATGAAACTATTTAACGAATTGAGTAAGTTTATCTTACATACCTCAAGCAAATTTAAGATTGACGATTCACACAACATAATGCATAGTATGAATGTTCTTCATTTTGCGCATAATATTTATGAACATGAATTACCGATTCATCCTGAATTAAAAGACCATAAAAATATTATCTATTTATCCGCTACATTACATGATATGTGTGATAATAAGTATATGGATGAAGAAGAAGGTCTTGCTCGTATTAGTGACTTTTTAGATACGCAAATTCCAGAACGAGACACTGAAGCAATTACCTCTATTATTAACACCATGTCGTACTCGAAAGTAAAGAGTAAAGGATTTCCTGATTTGGGCATTTATCAAAAAGCATATCATGTTGTCAGAGAAGCCGATTTACTAAGTGCATATGATTTCGATAGATGTATTATTTACGATATGAAAGTAAATAATAAACCATTCGATGAATCGTTTTATAGAGCAGATGAATTGTTTCAGAATCGTGTTTTTAAGCATGCTGAAGATGGTTTATTTACAACAGAATATGCTAAAAGTTATCATCCGGTTCTTCATAGTCAAGCTATTAGTCGAATCAATGCCTGGAAAAACATAATTAAACCTTTGAAGATTTAAAACGCCATGTTTTTCGTAATGATTTATTTGTTGCCATAAGTGTAATATTTATTCATGTTATATTATTTATGGAAAAAATGCTGTTCGTCCTCAATAGAAAGGTCTTCCCAGTCCATAAATTTAATATTATTTTTGTTACCTACCCAAATTCCACATTTACCATCTTCGGAAATCCATTCATTTTTTATCCACGATAACGGATATTTATTTATAAGTGTATCAATAAATTGTATGTCCGGTTTCCAAGCAGTTATAAATTCAAGTCTTATACCTAATTTGCTACTTTGTGTTACAATTACGTCAGGGATTTCCACATTTATTTCTTGTAAAATATACGTAATATCGTTTTCATTTGTAGATGTAATGGTTACTCGATTATAACAATCGTTTGGCATTATTATTCTAATATATACAATAATTTTTAAATCATTTTTATAACAAGACAATATGCTAAAAATAGACTTATTTCTCCAAATAATCTAACGCAGCTATAATCGTTTTCTCTTGATCCGTTAATTTTTGAAATATAAAACATTCGTCTATTTTTATTTTCATTCTCTTATTTCTAAAATTTTTACATAATATATAAATACCATCTTCTAACAACTGAATATCAATAATTACTCCTCCTGTAGTCAAGCATAGTTTTTCCGGATTTTTTAGACTAATCCAACGTATATACCTACCATATTGAATGTTTGTTAAATCATCTACGAATCGATATTCTTTCAGTTTTGTATGATAGTTCTTTAAATCGTCCCTAGATAATTGTAACTGTTGTAAGTAGTCATTTTTTAGCGATTTAATTTTCCTAGTTGATAAATTTTCTATACCTACATTATTTTCATTGTCTAACGATTTTATTAAATATTCTTCATTCAAATTACTCTTACTCATTATAATATAAATACGCGTTATTTTTATTATACTTTCATTTTACAATTATTCTGAAAGAAGCTTCGAATGACAAAACACCATGTATTCACCAATCCTCGAAAATAGACAAATATACATTTCAATCATGTATTTCGCGAATTAAGTCGATAAATAAAACAGTCGTTTTCAGCTGTTTTTTATCCCCCTAAAACCGGTCACGACATAATGACTTTTTTGATTTCAGTTTTAAGGGACATGGTTTTCATGTAGGTAAATTGCGCTTGATGATTTCCATTTCTCAAAAAAGTGAAAAAGTCATGTAGGGCATGTAGGTAGCCCCCTACATATGAAGGGAGTGTTTTTGACCCTAAAAAGCTTGGATGTCTTTGATAATAGTAGGTAATTCACTTTTACAACTTTTTTCAATTCTATTTTGGAAATTTTAAAAATCAACATGCTTTTTTTGTGTGTTTTTTGATTTATTGAAAATAGAAATGAAAAAAACGTGAAAATGTGTTTTAGAGCATAATGCTCTCATTTCCGTTTTGGATTGTTTTCATTTGTTATTGTAAAAAAATATGTATTTTTCGAAAATGATTTAGGAATTATATTCTTTTACATATATATGAAACAAAATGAAACAAAAACGCGGCGTAAAAACGACTGTGTCATTGTGTGTGAATTATGTGACTTTAAATGTAGCAAGCGAAGTGATTGGAATAGACATATATTGACACGCAAACACAAAATGAAACAAAATGAAACAAAAAACGCCGGAAAATGCGCGCTTTTTATTTCATGTGAATTATGTGATGATATTTGTAGTAGTCTTATTGAGTGGGATAAACACGTATTGACACGCAAACACAAAATGAAACAAAATGAAACAAAAAACGCCGGAAAAAGCGTTAATAAGGACGTAACCCATTATACGTGCGAATTATGCGATAGTATATACACAAATCGAACTTCCCTGTGGCGACATCGGAAAGGTTGCTCCATAAATGAAGGAACGACTATGTCTAGTTCTGTATGTACTACCTACAATTATCAAGAAGAATTAGAAGAAAATGACGATAATGTCATTCAATCTTCTAATAATGTTAATATAAAGGAATTAATTATGTTACTCATGAAAGAAAATCAAGATGTTCAGATTCAAATGCAAAAGAATTTCTTAGAATTAATACCACAATTACAAGGTGTTAATAATTCACACAATACTACCACTACCAACACTCACAATACTCAAAATTTCAATATCCAAATGTTTTTAAACGAACATTGCAAAAATGCTATGAATTTGACTGATTTTATCGACACGTTACCTATAACCGCAGAAACATATGATAATACGATTGAAAATGGACTCACTAAAACAATTACAAACATGGTAGTCAATGGACTGAATCAACTTGATGTCCTTGAGCGCCCTATACATTGTACAGATGCGTCTAGAAAAACCCTTTACGTGAAAGAAGACAATGCATGGGAAAAAGATACTGAATTGTTGAGAATACTAATGGGAATTAAAAAACTTGCATATAAACAGAGAACGTTGATCAATACATGGAAGGATATGAATGATGGATGGGAAAAAGATGATAATATTCAAACAAAATTAACTACTCTGATTTGTCATTCTATGACCGATATTGAAAATGACGAAAAGGAGACTGGTAAGATTATCCGCGCCATTGGGAAAAATACCTATTTATCGAATGATATTAAGGATGTATATAAAATATAAATTTATACGCGTATAATTCGTACAAGTATTTAGACGATGTGTAATTGTTTAGCAATTCGTTTAGATTTTTATTCTATATATTGTATATAATGGCAAAAACATATCGCAGACGAAGCCACAGCAAAACTGTAAGAAAACACAAAGGCAGAAAAGGAAGCAAGGGTCGCAAAACAGGAAAGCGTTCTTCCACAAGAAGAAGCCGACGTGGTGGAGGATACTGGGATGACATGAAGGCAAAAGCTAGTTCTGCTAGTCAAAGTTTAAAAGCCAATATGAAAAAAGGCGCTGACGCAGCTAATACACACTTTGAAAATGCTAAGGCTCAAACTAGCGCTAAGTTAGCTAATAGTCCTACATTTAATTCCATGAAACAAGGTATGTCTAGTGGTATGTCTAAGGCAAGTTCCATGGGCACAGCTACTATGGGGCGTGCTGCAGCAGGTTTAGGTTCTGCTAAAAGTGGCATGACAAATGCTTATAATAGCCGATTTGGAAATAAACAAACCTTAGATGCTGCAGGACGTTCTAATGCCGGAGTTGCTAATGCCAATCCATCTGGAATAAGTCAAACCTTAAGTTCCACAACTGGTCCTATTATGCCTCAACAATAAGAGAAATCTCAATAATTATATTTGCTAAAATTGTAATATAATTATTCGCATATTTGTTCGTATGTTTATTTATCCTAAAAGGAAGAACCGAATCCACCACCACCGAAGAAATCATTGGCAGCCATAGGTTCAAACGATTCCATACCTCCACCAGGATTAGCAGCACCTACTAAAGGAGTTT
>Ga0209092_10000274_pt1 | contig 49064 bp, 44 predicted proteins | sample FraStrMetagenome_FD_187446 | JGI IMG/M metagenome (GOLD analysis project Ga0209092, IMG submission 187446) | Marine eukaryotic phytoplankton communities from Arctic Ocean - Fram Strait ARC3M Metagenome (SPAdes) (version 2) | ecosystem: Environmental > Aquatic > Marine > Oceanic | place: Fram...
GGCTTTCTACGCTAGCTGGAAGTTGGATTGGTGGCGGAGCAAATCAAACTGCAATGCTCGAAGTTTATGGTTACAACCAAAAATTATATGGTGGAATGGTTTTCGTGGATATTGTTGTCGCTAATATCTGGATGGCTATTTTACTTATAGGGATTGGTAAAAGAAAAAAAATAAATAAATGGCTTAAGGCAGATACTGCAGCTATTGAGAATTTAAAAGAAAAGGTGTCAACATTTTCAGAAAAAATAAAAAGAAACCCGTCTTTAACAGACTTAATGATTTTAGGAGCCATTGCTTTTGGAACGGTAAGTATTTCACATTTGTGTGCTAGTTATTTAGCGCCCTTTTTTAACAACTTTGTTGCCGATATAGAAAATTTAACTTATAGAAATATATTTACTTTTTTAGGTTCAAAATTTTTCTGGATGATTAGTATTTCTACGCTCATTGCTATTCTTTTATCATTTACAAAGGCTAAAACATACGAGGGAGCAGGAGCTAGTAAATTTGGAAGCGTTTTTATTTATATTTTGGTAGCCACCATTGGTATGAAAATGGATTTAAGTTTAATCTTGGATAATACTGGCTTAATTTTAATTGGTATCGTTTGGATGAGTGTTCATGCGGGACTCTTAATTTTAATTGCAAAAATTATAAAGGCGCCTTACTTTTTTTTAGCGGTGGGTAGTCAAGCAAATGTTGGAGGAGCTGCTTCCGCTCCTATAGTAGCATCTGCTTTTCATCCTTCACTAGCTACGGTGGGTGTTTTGTTAGCTGTTTTTGGTTATGCAGTAGGAACGCTTGGAGCCATCATATGTACCATACTCATGCAACTCGCAGCAGTCTCCTAATGTATTATTAAAACAACCCATAAATATCAAATCAAAATGTTTAAAACGCTTCGCTATTTAATGTTATTATTTTTAATAATAAGTTGTTCAAATAATGACGGAAAAATGATTCTTACTGGGCATATAAAGGGACTCAAAAAAGGGACTTTATTCCTTCAAAAAATTAAAGATTCTAGTTTGGTATCGATCGATTCAATTACTATTAACGGTAGTTCAGATTTTAGTTTTATTGAACCTGTTTTAGAGCCAGAAATTTATTATTTATATGTTCGTTTAGAAAATGGAATTTTAAATGATGATCGCATTGCTTTCTTTGCAGAACCAAAACCAATAACTATCTATACCACTTTAGATAATTTTGCGACCGATGCAAAGGTGTCTGGATCCATAAATCAAAACAAGCTGGAGGAATACAATAAAATAATCACTCGGTATTCTGATAGGAATTTAGAATTAATAAAAGAGAGTTTTAACTCCAGAAAAAAAGGAAACGATTCTTTGGCGGATCGTTTAGATAAATCGCAAAAATCAATTTTAGCAAAAAAATATTTGGCAACAGTCAGTTTTGCTCTATTGAATAATGACTATGAAGTTGCCCCTTATTTAATGGTAAGCCGAGTAAACGACGTAAAAACTAGTTATTTAGACTCTGTTTACAACCAGTTAACTCCAAATATAAAAGACTCTAAATACGGAAATGATTTAGAGTCTTTAATTCAATTTAGAAATAAAAATAAAATTAACTAAGCGCGTTAATTTTATCGATAAGTTTTCTTCCTTTTTCTTCTAATTCTTGGTTAATAGCTTTAAAATGCTGCTTATAATTTTCAACATTTTTAAGATTAATTTTTGTTATTAGCTCGTCGAAAACATCAATTGCCTCGTCAATTATCGCCTCAGACTTTTTTGTTTCTTTACCAGGATTAGTTAGCTCCCATAAATAAACAGCTTCAATAATATCACCCAATACGTAATTGATGTCTTTTTTTAAATTTCTAATATTTGCCATAGTTCTTTTAAATTTTTGCAAAAATACTACATTTCTATTCTTTTAAAGGGTATAAATCTTTAAAATTACGTCCATACTAAAAAAACAATATTTTTTAATCAAGTAATGATAATCTTAATATGAGCTAATTAGCAATTAAGCTTAAAATTTATTTTTAATTTGAAGTCGTGTAACTACTCACCATTGTAGACAGCGTAATTCCTTGGAGTTTCATAGAGCGTTACAGAAATTTTAAAATCATCTTCTAGTTTGTCTCTTAGCTTATTCCAAATAAAAATGGCAATATTTTCCATGGTAGGGTTTATAACCTTAAATTCAGGGACATCGAGATTTAAATTTTTATGATCTAAATAATCCTCAACTTCTTCTTTCATAATGGTTTTTAATTTTTTTATGTCAATTAAATAACCTGTTTCTGGATCTACCTCTCCGGTGATACCAACTTCAAGCGCATAATTGTGCCCATGAAAATTTGGATTGTTACATTTTCCAAATACATCATTATTTTTTTGATCATCCCAATCTGGCCTATACAATCTGTGGGCCGCATTAAAATGTGATTTTCTGTATACTGTTATACTCATGAGGATATATGTTTATAATATTTATTAAATATAATTTTAAACCAAGCGGTGTAATTATCAGGGTTTTTTGTAATATCTTTTTTAACATCGTCTAGTAACATCCATTTCCACGAGGCTACTTCGTCGGTATTAATTTGAGGTTCACCATTGTAATTACCTACCAGCACATGATCAAACTCATGTTCAGTTAATCCATTATCAAAAGATGCTTTATAAATAAATGACGTAGCCTCGGACAACTTACATACAAAACCCATTTCTTCATTTAATCTTCTTATTCCGGCTTCGAGGTTACTTTCACCATTCCGTTGATGACTACAACAGGTATTAGTCCACAATCCTGGCGAGTGGTATTTTGAAGTTGCTCTTTGTTGCAACATTAATTCATTGGTATCATTAAAAATAAAAACAGAAAAAGCTCTATGTAAAACAGCTTTTTGGTGCGCCTCCAGCTTCGGCATTAAGCCAATTTGTTCGTCACTTTCATTGACTAGGATCACTTGTTCTTCCATTTTCATGATATTGATTTTTCTCAAAAATACAAAACGATAGTTAATAAAAAAAAGCGTTTAACACGACCTTAAGTACATTGTTAATTATTTTGATAGTTTTTGTGTTTAAAACCTAAAAAAATAATTCTATTAAATTTATAATTTTAAAAAACATAAATTACAATTAGTATTTTTTAAGTCCTAAAAATCAAATAAACATCTTGTATATTTGCCAACATTAATAAAACAATATGTCTTTAGTATCTGAAATAAACAGAAGAAGAACCTTCGGAATTATCTCTCATCCAGATGCAGGTAAAACTACATTAACAGAAAAACTATTATTATTTGGGGGAGCTATACAAGAAGCTGGTGCTGTAAAATCTAATAAGGTCAAAAAGGGAGCTACCAGCGACTTTATGGAAATTGAAAGACAACGAGGAATTTCTGTTGCTACTTCAGTTTTAGCTTTTGAATATAAAGGGATTAAAATAAATATTTTAGATACCCCTGGTCATAAAGATTTTGCTGAGGATACTTTTAGAACTCTTACAGCTGTTGATAGCGTTATTGTAGTTATCGATGTCGCTAAAGGTGTTGAGGAACAAACTGAAAAACTAGTCAAAGTTTGCAGAATGCGTAATATTCCAATAATTGTATTTATTAATAAGTTAGATCGAGAAGGAAAAGATGCTTTTGAATTGCTGGATGAAATTGAGCAAAAACTTAAGTTAAGAGTTACTCCTTTAAGTTGTCCTATTGGAATGGGCTACGATTTTAAGGGAATCTATAATTTATGGGAAAAAAATGTAAATCTTTTTAGTGGTGATAATAGAAAAAACATAGAAGAAACAATTGAAATTAAAAATATTAATGATAAATCGTTAGATAATTTAATTTCTAAAGATGCAGCCGAAACCTTAAGAGAAGAAATTGAATTAATGGAAGGTATCTATCCTGAATTTAACAAAAGTGAGTATTTAGAAGGAAAATTACAACCTGTATTCTTTGGTTCGGCTTTGAATAATTTCGGAGTAAGAGAGTTATTAGATTGTTTTATTGAAATTGCACCAACACCAAGACCTAAAGAAAGCGATTCACGATTGGTTAAACCCAATGAAAATGATTTTAGTGGTTTTGTATTTAAAATACATGCAAATATGGACCCTAAACATAGAGATCGTTTAGCTTTTGTAAAGATAGTGTCGGGTACATTTAATAGAAATACTCCATACCTACATGTTAGAAATAATAAAAAAATGAAATTTTCTAGTCCCAATGCATTTTTTGCAGAACGTAAAGAAATTGTTGATGTTTCCTATCCTGGAGATATTGTTGGATTACACGATACAGGTAATTTTAAAATTGGAGATACACTGACCCAAGGAGAAAAAATGCAATATAAAGGAATCCCAAGTTTTTCGCCCGAACATTTTAAATATATAAATAATGTAGATCCTTTGAAAAGCAAACAACTATCAAAAGGTATTGATCAACTTATGGATGAAGGTGTTGCTCAACTTTTTATTTTAGAATTAAACGGAAGAAAAGTTATAGGTACAGTAGGTGCTTTACAATTTGAGGTAATACAATATCGGCTTGAACACGAATACACGGCTAAATGTTCCTACGAAAATTTAAATGTATTCAAAGCATGTTGGATAGATATCAAGCAATCTGATCCTGAAGAGTTAAAGGAGTTTAAAAGAGTAAAATCTAGATTTTTAGCAAAAGATAAAAGAGGGCAATTAGTATTCTTCGCAGACTCAGCATTTACGCTACAAATGACACAATCAAAATATATAAATGTCAAATTACATTTTGTAAGTGAATTTTAAATAACCCAATTTATGCCTCCCCAGTAGGTCCAAAATTTAGTGGAATAGTTGGCTGCTCGAAATCCTTTATTTCGCCATGAGCATTTTCAAAACGTTTAACGTTGTCGTTTAGCGCCTTTAAGAATCTTTTTGCATGTTGTGGAGTTAAAACGATTCTAGACTTTACTTTACTTTTTGGTACTCCAGGCATTATAGTAATAAAATCGACCACAAACTCAGATTGAGAATGGTTAATAATTGCTAGGTTACTATAGATTCCCTGTGCTACTTTTTCATCTAATTCAATATTTATTTGACCTTTTTTATTTTTATTTGAATCTGCCATATTTATTTATTTATTTTTCTACAAAGGTAGAAATCTGTTATTAGTTAAAAAATAAAAATCCCAATAGATATTGGGATTTTTATGAAATATAATATTTAATATCGGTTCAATAAACAGATATATTGTTTAATTATAATTGACTTCTTGTTTTTCGCGAGTCATTTCTTCCAACTCAGATTTAGAACCTACGATGATTGTTTCGTAATTTCGCATACCTGTACCTGCTGGAATTCTGTGACCAACAATAACATTTTCTTTCAATCCCTCTAGGGTATCCACCTTACCATTAACTGCAGCTTCATTTAAAACTTTTGTTGTTTCTTGGAAAGAAGCAGCAGAGATAAATGATTTTGTTTGTAATGATGCACGTGTAATACCTTGTAAAATTGGAGTTGCCGTAGCCGGCAACGCATCTCTTGTTTCTACAAGTTTTTTATCGTTCCTTTTTAGTATGGAGTTTTCATCACGTAAATCACGTGAAGAAATAATTTGTCCCTCTTTCAATGATTCAGAATCTCCAGCATTTTCAATTACTTTCATTCCAAAAATCTTATCATTTTCTTCAATAAAATCAAATTTGTGAACTAGTTGATTTTCTAAAAACAACGTATCACCTGGATCAACCAATCTAACTTTACGCATCATTTGTCGGACAACAACCTCGAAGTGCTTGTCATTAATCTTTACACCTTGTAATCGATAAACTTCTTGTACCTCGTTAACTAAATATTGTTGTACTGCTGATGGTCCCTTAATATTTAATATATCTAATGGTGTAATCGAACCATCAGACAAGGGCATTCCAGCTCTTACAAAATCATTTTCTTGTACTAATATCTGGTTAGAAAGTTTTACTAAGTACTTTTTAACATCACCAAACTTAGTTTCTACAATAATCTCACGATTACCACGCTTAATTTTTCCAAAAGAAACTACTCCATCCACTTCACTAACAACTGCTGGGTTTGATGGATTACGAGCTTCAAATAACTCCGTTACTCGAGGTAGTCCTCCAGTAATATCACCTGCTTTGGATGATTTACGTGGTATCTTAACTAAGATATTTCCAATACTTATCTTTTCATTATCGTTCACCATTAAATGAGCACCAACAGGAAGGTTATAGGAACGAATCACTTCGTCACCTTTACCCATAATTAATAACGTTGGTATCTTCTTTTTATCTCTAGATTCCGAAATAACTTTTTCTTGGAAACCGGTTTGTTCATCAATTTCAACCTGATAAGTAACTCCTTGTTCCAGATTTTCGTATTTAATTTTACCTGAAAACTCAGATATAATTACACCATTAAATGGATCCCATTGACATACAACTGCTCCTTTTTTTAGTTTAGCTCCATTTTTCACAAAAATATGAGAACCGTAAGGAATAATATTTGTACTTAAAGTAATTCCTGTTGTTTTATCTTTCAACTTAAGTTCTGAAGTTCTTGAGATCACAACGTCCACCTCATTTCCTTCTTTATCTTTAGTTTTTACAGTTTTAAGATCTTCTATCTCGGCAACTCCATCAAATTTTACAGTCAATTTATTCTCTTCAGAAATATTTCCTGCTACACCTCCAACGTGGAATGTTCGAAGTGTTAATTGAGTACCAGGCTCACCGATAGACTGAGCAGCAACTACTCCAACAGCTTCTCCCATTTGAACCATTTTATTGGTGGCTAAGTTTCTACCGTAACAAGTTGCACAAATACCTTTTCTTGCTTCACAGGTTAGTGCAGAACGTACTTCTACAGAATCTATAGGTGAGGCACCAATCTTTTTAGCAATTTCGTTAGAAATATGATCTCCTGAGGCAACTAACAGCTCTTCAGTTAAAGGATCATAAACATCATGTAAGGATGTACGTCCAACAATTCTTTCAGCTAAAGTTTCAACAACCTCTTCATTTTTCTTTAATGGAGCTACATCAATTCCTCTTAAGGTTCCACAATCATGTGTATTAACGATTACATCTTGTGATACATCAACTAATCTTCGTGTTAGATAACCTGCATCTGCTGTTTTTAAAGCGGTATCAGCAAGTCCTTTACGCGCACCGTGAGTTGATATAAAGTATTCAAGAATTGAAAGACCTTCTTTAAAGTTAGAAAGAATCGGATTTTCAATAATTTCGCCACCTCCAGAAGTAGATTTTTTTGGCTTAGCCATCAATCCACGCATTCCTGTTAACTGACGAATTTGCTCTTTAGAACCCCTCGCTCCAGAATCAAGCATCATGTAAACTGAGTTAAATCCTTGCTTGTCTTCACGAATACGCTTCATTGATAATTCAGTTAATTCTGCGTTAGTAGCTGTCCAAATGTCAATAACTTGATTGTATCTTTCGTTATTGGTAATCAGTCCCATGTTATAGTTCCCGATTATAGCATCTACTTGCGTATTGGCCTTTTCAATCATACTAACTTTTTCGGCAGGAATAATAATGTCTCCCAAACTAAAAGATAATCCACCTTCAAAGGCAAACTTGTAACCAAGCGTTTTAATCGAATCTAGGAAGTCTGCAGTAACCGGTACTGAAGTAACTCTTAAAACATCACCAATAATATCACGGAGTGTTTTTTTAGTTAGAACTTCATTAATGTAACCCGCTTCCTCAGGAACTTGTTCATTAAATATTACCCTACCCACGGTAGTGGTAATAATTTGATAAACTAACTCGCCTGCTTCATTGAAATCTTTTGTTTTTATTTTAATCTCTGCATTCAACTCAACTCTTTTTTCATTGTATGCTATAATAACTTCTTCAGCAGAGTAAAATGTTATTCCTTCACCTTTAACTTTATAATCTTTGGTAGATTTTTTTAGTTTTGTCATATAGTAAAGACCTAAAACCATATCCTGTGAAGGTACCACAACTGGTGACCCATTGGCTGGGTTCAATATGTTATGAGAACCTAACATCAATAGCTGAGCTTCCAAAATAGCTTCAGGACCTAAAGGAAGATGAACCGCCATTTGATCTCCATCAAAATCGGCATTAAAAGCTGTACAAGCTAGAGGGTGTAACTGAATAGCTTTACCTTCAATTAGCTTGGGCTGAAATGCTTGGATCCCTAGTCGGTGTAGTGTTGGGGCACGATTCAATAATACAGGATGCCCTTTTAATACATTCTCTAAAATATCCCAAACTACAGGCTCTTTTTTATCAATAATTTTTTTAGCAGATTTTACTGTCTTTACAATTCCTCTTTCAATAAGCTTTCTTATGATAAAAGGTTTGTAGAGTTCTGAGGCCATTCCCTTGGGAATACCACATTCAGATAATTTTAATTCTGGTCCAACAACAATTACAGAACGTGCTGAATAATCAACTCGTTTTCCAAGTAAATTTTGACGAAAACGACCTTGCTTCCCTTTTAATGAATCAGAAAGAGATTTTAACGGACGATTAGAATCTGTTTTTACAGCAGATGATTTACGAGTGTTATCAAACAAAGAATCGACTGATTCTTGAAGCATACGCTTCTCATTACGTAAGATTACCTCTGGTGCTTTTATTTCCATTAATCGCTTCAAACGATTGTTTCTAATAATAACTCTTCGATAAAGATCATTTAAATCTGAGGTTGCAAAACGTCCACCATCTAGAGGTACTAAAGGACGTAATTCTGGTGGAATAATTGGAACCACTTTCATGATCATCCACTCCGGTTTGTTTTCTCTGTTTTTATTAGATTCACGAAGTGCCTCAACAACTTGAAGACGCTTTAAAGCTTCTGTTTTTCGTTGTTTTGAGGTTTCATTATTTGCTTTGTGACGTAATTCGAAAGACAAATTGTCTAAATCAATTCTTCTTAGTAGATCGATTAAACACTCTGCTCCCATTTTTGCAATGAATTTTTCTGGGTCCTCATCGTCTAAATATTGATTTTCTTGGGGAAGTGATTCTAATATATTTAAATATTCTTCTTCTGTCAAGAAATCCATTTTTTGTACAGGCTCTCCTTCTTCATTTAGAGCATTTCCTGGTTGAATAACTACATAACGCTCGTAATAAATAATCATATTCAATTTCTTGGAAGGTAATCCAAGAAGGTATCCTATTTTATTTGGTAAAGAACGAAAATACCAAATATGAGCAACAGGAACTACAAGGTTTATATGCCCTACTCGATCACGACGAACTTTCTTTTCAGTTACTTCAACTCCACAACGATCACAAACGATTCCCTTGTATCTAATCCTTTTGTATTTTCCACAAGCACACTCGTAATCCTTGATAGGACCAAAAATACGCTCACAAAATAAACCATCACGTTCTGGTTTATGGGTTCGGTAGTTAATTGTTTCTGGCTTTAAAACTTCTCCACGCGATTCCGCTAAAATCACTTCTGGTGAGGAAAAACCAATTGAAATTTTATTAAATTTCTTTGCTACTATTTCTTTATTTCTTGCCATAATGCTATGTACTATGCGTTGTAATAATTAAAATTGAAGCTTTTAAACTTCAGCAGTCTTTAATGACTTTATGATCCCCACTCTCGCGGGGATTAAATTTATTCTTCTAATCTGATATCTAATCCAAGTCCTTTTAATTCATGCATTAACACGTTAAAGGATTCTGGTAATCCTGGTTCTGGCATAGCTTCTCCTTTTACAATTGCCTCGTAAGTTTTAGCTCTACCAACAACATCATCAGATTTTACAGTTAAAATTTCTCGTAAGGTACTTGAAGCACCATATGCTTCAAGAGCCCATACTTCCATTTCTCCAAAACGCTGGCCACCAAATTGGGCTTTACCTCCTAAAGGTTGTTGCGTAATTAGTGAGTACGGTCCAATAGAACGAGCATGCATTTTATCATCAATCATGTGACCTAATTTGATCATGTAAATGACTCCAACGGTAGCTTTTTGATCAAATCTTTGACCCGTACCACCATCATACAAGTAAGTATGCCCAAATTCTGGGACCCCAGCTTTTTCAGTAAGGGAAGTAATCTCATCAATCGTAGCTCCATCAAAAATTGGTGTAGCGTATTTTTGACCTAATTTTTGTCCAGCCCACCCAAGAACTGTTTCATAAATTTGACCAATATTCATACGAGATGGTACTCCTAACGGATTTAATACAATATCAACAGGTGTTCCATCTTCTAGGAATGGCATATCTTCTTGACGAACAATACGCGCAACAATACCCTTATTTCCATGACGTCCTGCCATTTTATCACCTACTTTAAGTTTACGTTTTTTAGCAACGTATACTTTTGCAAGTTTTAAAATTCCTGACGGTAATTCATCACCTACAGAAATAGCAAATTTTTCACGACGTAAATTACCTTGTAAATCGTTTTCTTTGATTTTATAATTGTGCATTAAGTCGTCAACCAAGGCATTTGTCTCAGAATTTGTTGTCCAAGTTCCATCAGTTAAATGGGTATAGTCGTCTATTTCATTCAACATTTTTAAAGTATACTTTTTACCTTTTGGAAAAACAACTTCACCTAAATCATTAATTACTCCTTGAGCAGTTTTACCAGAAATAAGAGTAGATAATTTTTTAACTAAAACATCTCTTAATTCATCGAATTTTTTATCAAATTCATCTTCCAATAACGAAATTTCCTCTTTATTCTGGGCTCTTTTTCGTTTATCTTTTATCGAACGAGCAAACAATTTCTTATCTATAACAACACCATTTAATGAAGGAGAGGCTTTCAAAGACGCATCTTTAACATCACCTGCCTTATCACCAAAAATTGCTCTAAGAAGTTTTTCTTCTGGGGTTGGATCACTCTCTCCTTTTGGAGTAATTTTTCCAATTAAAATATCTCCAGGTTTCACCTCTGCACCAATTCGGATCATACCATGTTCATCAAGATCTTTAGTAGCCTCTTCAGAAACATTTGGTATGTCATTGGTAAGTTCCTCGTTACCTAATTTAGTATCTCTAACTTGTAATGAGTACTCATCAATGTGAATTGATGTAAATATATCGTCACGTACTACTTTTTCAGAAATTACAATTGCATCCTCAAAGTTATAACCTTTCCAAGGCATAAAGGCAACTTTCATATTTCTTCCCAAAGCTAATTCACCGGCCTCAGTCGCATACCCTTGACATAATACTTGTCCTTTTTCAACTCTATCACCTTTTTTAACAATCGGTTTTAAGTTTATGGAAGTACTCTGATTAGTTTTTCTAAACTTAATTAGCTTGTATGTTTTTGAATCGCTATCAAAACTTACCAATTGTTGTTCATCAGTACGATCATACTTTACCTTAATTTCTCTTGAATCAACATATTCAACAACTCCTGCACCTTCAGCATTTATAAGGACACGAGAATCTGAAGCCACTTGACGTTCTAATCCTGTTCCTACAATTGGGGATTCTGCTCTCATTAAAGGAACCGCCTGACGCATCATGTTAGATCCCATCAAAGCACGATTGGCATCATCATGCTCCAAAAATGGAATTAATGATGCAGATATTGACGATATTTGGTTAGGGGCAACATCTGTATAATGAATATCTTTAGATTCTACAACAGGGAAATCACCCTCCATTCGGGCAATTACCTTTTCCGAGTTGATCGTACCATCTTCAGCTATGTCAATATGTGCTTGGGCAATTAGCTTTTCCTCCTCTTCTTCCGCCGACAAATAAATCGGGTCACTTTTTAGATCGATTACTCCGTTTTCTACTTTACGATAAGGAGTTTCTAAAAATCCTAAATAATTTACTTTAGCGTATACGGAGAGAGAAGAAATCAGACCAATATTTGGTCCTTCTGGTGTTTCAATAGGACACAGTCTACCATAGTGTGTAAAATGAACATCACGAACCTCAAATCCTGCTCTCTCTCTTGAAAGACCACCAGGACCTAATGCTGAAAGTCTACGTTTATGGGTGATTTCAGCAATTGGATTGGTTTGATCCATAAACTGGGATAACTGATTGGTTCCAAAGAAAGAATTAATAACTGAAGATAAGGTCTTAGCATTAATTAAATCAATTGGAGTAAATACCTCGTTATCACGAACGTTCATTCGTTCACGTATAGTTCTGGCCATACGAGCTAGACCTACGCCAAATTGAGAAGACAATTGTTCTCCTACAGTACGCACACGTCTGTTAGATAAGTGATCTATATCATCTATCTCAGCTTTAGAATTAATTAATTCTATTAAAAATTTAATGATTGTTATAATATCTTCTTTGGTAAGAACTAACTTATCCATTGGGATATCAAGACCTAATTTTTTATTCATTCTAAATCGACCTACATTTCCTAAATTGTATCGTTGGTCACTGAAGAATAACTTATTTATAATACCACGAGCAGTTTCCTCATCAGGCGGTTCAGCATTTCTTAGTTGCCTGTAAATGTGTTCTACCGCTTCCTTTTCAGAGTTTGTTGGATCTTTTTGAAGTGTATTATGGATGATTGCGTAATCAGCCATATGATTATCCTCCTTATGAAGAAGAATAGTTTTCGATCCTGACTCAAGAATTTCATCGATATGATCTTTTTCTAAAACAGTATCACGATCAAATACAATTTCATTTCTTTCAATAGAAACTACCTCACCAGTATCCTCATCTACAAAATCTTCATGCCATGTTTTTAGTACACGTGCAGCTAATTTTCTTCCTAAATATTTTTTTAAACCTGTTTTAGAAGCTTTAACTTCTTCAGCTAAATCAAATATTTCTAATATATCTTTATCTCTCTCAAAACCGATAGCACGAAAAAGTGTGGTAACTGGTAATTTTTTCTTTCTGTCGATATAAGCATACATTACTTGGTTTATATCGGTTGCAAATTCAATCCAAGATCCTTTAAAAGGAATTACTCTTGCAGAGTAAAGCTTTGTCCCGTTTGCATGAAAAGATTGTCCAAAGAAAACTCCAGGCGAACGATGTAGTTGAGATACAACAACACGCTCTGCACCATTTACAACGAAGGTTCCGTTTGGTGTCATGTAGGGTATTGTTCCTAAATAAACATCTTGAACGATCGTTTCAAAATCTTCATGTTCAGGATCAGTACAGTATAATTTTAAACGAGCTTTTAGTGGTACACTATATGTTAAACCTCGCTCTATACATTCCTGTATGGAATATCTTGAGGGATCTACAAAATAATCTAAAAACTCTAATACAAATTGATTACGAGTATCTGTAATCGGGAAGTTTTCCAAAAAGGTTTTATATAAACCTTCTGTTTCTCTTCTATCGGATTTAGTTTCCAATTGAAAAAAATCCTGAAAAGACTTAATCTGTATATCAAGAAAATCTGGATATGCAGGTTTATTCTTTACCTCGGAAAAATTCAATCTTTGAGTTTGCGTTGCTGACATCTATGGACGAATTTTAATTATAATAAAAAAATGTGTGCGTTTAATAATAGTATTAACCATTATATACGCAAAATGGTTTAGGTCTATCCCACTAATGGAAAGACCTAAACCTTAAGGCTTTGTGACTTGGGAGCTTACTTAAGCTCAACCTCTGCCCCAGCTTCTTCTAACTGTGCTTTTAAAGCTTCAGCTTCATCTTTTGCTACACCCTCTTTAATAGGAGATGGAACATTATCTACTAATCCTTTAGCATCTTTTAAACCTAATCCAGTTAACTCTTTTACAAGTTTAACAACTGCTAATTTAGATCCTCCTGGAGCTGTAAGAACTACATCGAATTCTGATTTTTCTTCTGCGGCATCACCACCAGCAGCAGCACCACCAGCAGCAACAGCTACTGCAGCTGCAGCAGGCTCTATACCGTATTCTTCTTTTAATATTCCAGCTAATTCGTTAACTTCTTTTACAGTTAAGTTAACTAATTGTTCTGCGAAATCTTTTAAATCTGCCATTTTCTATCGTTTTAAGTAATTTAGTTTTTATTATTTAATTTATTAATGCTATTAATCTATCCTTCTTTTTCGGATAAGGTTTTTACAATACCTGCAATGGTACCTCCACTTGATTTAAGTGCTGATATAACGTTCTTAGCTGGAGATTGTAACAATCCAATGATTTCTCCAATAAGTTCATCTTTCGACTTAATTTCAACTAAAGTGTCTAGCTGGTCATCTCCAACATAAATTGCTTCTTCAATAAATGCCCCTTTAAGTAATGGCTTATCAGATTTTTTTCTAAAAGCTTTAATTACTTTGGCAGGTGCATTACTCGCTTCTGCAATCATAATTGATGTGTTTCCTTTAAGTACCTCTGGTAATTCACCAAAGTCTTTATCAGAACTTTCCATTGCTTTTTTAAGCAATGTATTTTTAACGACTTCTAACTTAACACCAGCTTTGTAACAAGCTCTTCTTAAGTTACTCGTATCTCCTGCATTAAGACCCGATATATCGGCTAAATAAATAGTTTCGCTATCGGCCAACTGTGCAGTTAAATTGTCTATTACTTGTGATTTTTCTTCTCTTGTCATAAGTTCTAAATTTTACTACTCAGTAAATCTTTTTGAATCTACCTCAATACTTGGGCTCATAGTACTAGACATAAAAATGCTTTTTATATAAACTCCTTTTGACCCTTGAGGCTTCAATTTTACGAGGGTTGTTAATAATTCTTTTGCGTTTCCTTCAATTTTTTCAGCATCAAAAGATGCTTTTCCAATTGCAGCGTGAACAATACCGGTTTTTTCAACTTTAAAATCGATTTTTCCGGCTTTCACATCTGAAACAGCTTTAGCGACGTCCATTGTCACTGTACCAGTTTTTGGGTTAGGCATTAATCCACGGGGACCTAAAACACGTCCTAATGGTCCTAATTTCCCCATAACACTTGGCATAGTCACTATAACATCGACATCTGTCCATCCTCCTTTAATTTTATTGAGGTACTCGTCTAATCCAACGTAATCCGCTCCAGCCTCTTTAGCTTCTGCCTCTTTATCAGGTGTAACTAAAGCTAATACTTTAACGTCTTTACCTGTACCATATGGTAGAGTAACAACGCCACGTACCATTTGGTTGGCTTTTCTTGGATCTACATTTAAACGCACAGCTAAATCTACTGATGCGTCAAAGTTTACATTGGTGATTTCTTTTACTAAAGCAGATGCTTCAGCGATGTTGTAAACCTTACCTGGTTCAACTTTTGCCTGAGCTTCCTTTTGCTTTTTTGTTAATCTTGCCATTTTATAGGTTCTTTTTTAGGGTTAAAAAGGAGATTGCCCCCCTTTAACGTTCACACCCATTGATCTTGCAGTACCAGCTACCATCTTCATAGCAGATTCAATGCTAAAAGCATTTAAATCTGGCATTTTATCCTCAGCAATTGCTCTTACTTGATCCCAGGTTATTTTTGCTACTTTTCTTACGTGTGGCTCACCAGATCCTTTTTTTATCTTAGCGGCTTCAAGGATTTGTACTGCAGCTGGAGGTGTTTTAATAACAAAATCAAATGATTTGTCTTTATATACTGTAATCGCAACTGGTAATACTTTACCTTGTTTATCTTGAGTTCTAGCATTAAATTGCTTACAGAACTCCATGATGTTCACACCGGCAGCACCTAAAGCGGGTCCGACTGGTGGTGATGGGTTAGCAGCTCCACCTCGAACTTGTAACTTAACTACTTTATCTACTTCTTTTGCCATGTTTTAATTTTAATTAATTTATTTTTTCTTCAGTGGAAGCCCAAGAAAAAAACTATTTATAGCGTGTAACAATTAAACTTTTTCAACTTGCATAAAACTTAACTCTAATGGTGTTTTTCTTCCGAAAATTTTCACCATCACCTCAAGTTTACGCTTTTCTTCAAATATTTTTTCAACAGATCCATTAAAACCGTTGAAAGGTCCATCAATAACTTTGATGGTTTCTCCAAAAACAAAAGGTATATTGACGTTTTCATCTTTAACGGATAATTCATCTACTTTACCTAACAACCTATTTACTTCAGCTTTTCTGAGTGGAAGAGGATCTGCTCCTTTTGTTTCACCTAAAAAACCGATAACTCCATTTACAGATTTTATAATATGTGGTATTTCACCTACCAAATCTGCTTGCACCATAATATAACCAGGAATAAAAACTCGTTCCTTGTTTATTTTTTTTCCATTACGTATCTGAACCACTTTCTCGGTTGGAACCAAAATTTGCTCAATATGATTCTGAAGATTTAATCTAATAATTTCAGATTCAATATATTCTTTAATTTTGTTTTCCTTTCCACTTACAGAGCGGATCACATACCATTTTTTTGTACTTTTAACTTCAGTCATCTTTTATATTTTAAGACTTAATCCATCCAAAGTATTCACTAATAACACCACTAAAAACGGTATCTATTCCAAAAACAAGTAAAGCTAACACTACTGAAAACGCTGCAACAATTACTGTTAAACGTTGCGCTTCAGACCAGGTAGTCCAAGTAACATGGTTTTTAAGCTCGCTATAAGACTCTTTTATGTAGTTTATCATTTTTAAATATTTATTAGTTCTAACTAAATTAGTATTACGCAATTTCAATTTTTGCACGGGTTGAGAGACTCGAACTCACGACACCTGGTTTTGGAGACCAGTGCTCTACCAACTGAGCTAAACCCGTTTATATGGTCAACTGTTTTACTCTACCCGCTTATAAAAGTCAAGGCGTCCCGATATAATCAGGACACCTTAATACACTTTTACTTATGCTGTTTAGTCTAAAATTTCAGTTACCTGACCAGCACCTACTGTTCTACCTCCTTCACGGACAGCAAAACGAAGACCAACATTCATTGCAATTGCCTGAAGCAATTCCACAGTTATTGTTAAGTTATCACCTGGCATTACCATTTCAACTCCATCAGGAAGATTAATCGTTCCTGTTACATCCGTTGTACGAACGTAAAACTGTGGACGGTAGTTGTTGTGGAATGGAGTGTGACGTCCACCTTCTTCTTTCTTAAGAATATAAACCTCAGCTTTGAATTTAGCATGAGGAGTTACAGAACCTGTTTTACAGATTACCATACCTCTTCTAATATCTTCCTTAGCGATACCTCTTAATAGGATACCTGCATTATCTCCAGCCTCTCCTCTGTCAAGGATTTGACGGAACATTTCAATACCCGTAATGGTTGAAGTTAATTTTTCAGCTCCCATACCGATAATATCTACAGGATCTCCAGTATTTGCAACTCCAGTCTCAATACGTCCAGTTGCTACTGTACCACGACCTGTAATTGAAAATACATCTTCAATAGGCATTAAGAAATCTTTATCAACTTCACGCAATGGCTCTTCAATCCAAGTATCTACAGCTTCCATAAGCTCTAAAACAGTATCTACCCATTTTTGCTCACCATTTAATGCACCAAGTGCAGAACCAGCAATTACAGGTCCATTGTCACCATCGTATTCATAGAAACTTAAAAGTTCACGAACTTCCATCTCTACCAATTCTATTAATTCTTCATCGTCCACCATATCCACTTTGTTCATGAATACAACAATACGAGGGATTCCTACCTGACGACCTAAAAGGATGTGCTCACGTGTTTGTGGCATTGGTCCATCTGTAGCAGCAACCACAAGAATCGCTCCATCCATTTGAGCAGCACCTGTAACCATGTTTTTTACGTAATCCGCGTGACCTGGACAGTCAACGTGTGCGTAATGACGATTTGCTGTTGCGTACTCGACATGTGATGAGTTAATTGTTATTCCTCTTTCTTTTTCCTCAGGTGCATTATCGATTTGATCAAAAGCTGACGCTTCTGAAAAACCTGCGTCTGCTAATACTTTAGTAATAGCTGCAGTTAATGTTGTTTTACCGTGATCTACGTGTCCAATTGTACCTACATTTAAATGTGGTTTTGACCGATCGTAAGTTGCTTTTGCCATTTTGTCTTTATTTAATCTTAGTTATCTATTAGTACTATTTGTAATAAACTCTTATTTAGAGCCAATGTTGGGATTTGAACCCAAGACCTCTTCCTTACCAAGGAAACGCTCTACCCCTGAGCTACACCGGCGTAAAGTGCTTTTCCATACTATTAAAACAAAAAATTGCCTTAGTTAGGATTATTAGAGCGGGAGACCAGGTTCGAACTGGCGACATTCAGCTTGGAAGGCTGACGCTCTACCAACTGAGCTACTCCCGCTTTTGTTTTGAAATTTCTTTCAAAAAACTTTTCAATACAAAGGTATTATTATAAGAACCAACCCAACATATAAAAATATGTGGGGAGAGCAGGATTCGAACCTGCGAAGACATAGTCAGCAGATTTACAGTCTGCCCTCGTTGGCCGCTTGAGTATCTCCCCTTAATATAATATCTATTTTAAAGAACGTTTTTGAAAATAATTACTGAAAATTAATTCTGTAAATTTCTCAAAATTCATTTTTTTCAGAGCCGATGGAGGGACTCGAACCCACGACCTGCTGATTACAAATCAGCTGCTCTAGCCAGCTGAGCTACATCGGCTTTCGGCTTGTTTTTCGACAAAGAAAAACACGTTATTTCTAACGGACTGCAAATGTAAATAAATTATTTTTTTTAAAAAACTTTTTTTCAAGAATATTCTTTTTATTTTTTCTTTATATTTTTAGAATATTTGTAGAGTTTGAAAAATGTATAGTTTTAATCCGTATGGATTCTTACAAAATATTTAAAGAAACACCCAGTTCTAATTAGAGTTTCTAGGATGTGAATTTTTATATACTTGTTTTAATTTTGATATACTATTATTGGCATAAATTTGTGTAGATGCAAGGCTTGAATGACCAAGTAACTCTTTAACAGACTTTATATCTGCACCTTCACTTAACAGATGAGTAGCAAAAGAGTGTCTGAGAATATGAGGGCTTTTTTTTACTTTTTCTGAAGCCTGGCTAAAGTAATTATGGATTAACCTGTAAAGCAACGTTTCGTATATTTTATTACCTTTTTCAGTGAGCAAAAAATAATCTATATCCTTAATTTTCTTCAAGCTTTTTCTGAATGTTAGATAAGTATTGGCTGTTTTTAATACTGAAGGTAATAAAGGAACTATTCTTTCTTTATTTCTTTTTCCTAAAACCTTTACTGTTTTTTGAGAAAAAGAGACATCTATCAATTTCAAATTTACCATCTCACCTCTTCTCATTCCTGTTGAATAAAAAAGTTCAACAATAAGCTTGTTTCTGGCACCTAAAAAACTGTCCTGATCTTTTAAAAGATTTAAAACCTCTTCTATTTCTTTTTCTGAAAAAGGGACTTGTATTTTTTTAGCTGTTTTTAGTGCTTTGTGCTTTAAAAGAGGACTTACCTTTAAGTCACCGATTTTAATTAAAAATTTATAATAAGTTCGCAAAGAAGAAATTTTTCTGTTGATGGAAGTATTGGATACTCCGTCATCAACTAATTTTACAATCCAATTTCTTATAATTGAATAGTGTATATTTTTGATTTCAGAATAGCCAAATTGTTTGGATGCAAAATCAAAAAAACTTTCAATATCTTTAGTGTAGGCAGTTATTGTATTTGGAGAATAATTTTTCTCAAACTGAAGGTATTCTATAAAAGAATTAAAGTGCATAAAAAAATCCCTTAAAAAGTAAAATTACTATTTTCAAGGGACTTTATATGTCAAATCAAACAGAAATACTAAACCTCTTCTTGATCTCTTAGATTTTGGATGTACTGAGCTTTTTGAATCTGAGCTCTTCTTTTTACTGAAGGTTTTGTGAATTGTTTTCTTTCACGTAGTTGATTTTTTGTCCCTGTACGATCAAACTTACGTTTGAAACGTTTCAGCGCTCTATCAATGTTCTCTCCTTCTTTTATTGGTATTATTAACATAACTCTTAACCTCCTCTCTTTTAGGTCGGCAAATATAATAAGTTTTTTGGTTTATGTAATAAGATTTCTTTTTTTTTCAAAAAGTAAAATTCTACTCTCTAAATAAGGTTGCTCTTTTACTTAAATCTTCGACCAACTTTTTTTCTTCTTCGCTCTCTAATAAAACATTATAGTTTTTCCAAAATTCTTTATTGTAAGGTCTTTGAATAAATATATCATCTGACCATGGTTTTTTTAATGCATTTACGATCACTAAAGAATCTTGAATAATTTCTGAAAAGAGAATTTCTTGAACTGAATAATAAAATTGTTCTTCTTTTAATTTTTTCTTTTCCTCTTCTGTTTTGTATAATTTATCCGTAGAACGATCTCCAACATTCACTAATTTTGGGGTTTCATAATAGTAATAGTTTGGATACATTTTTTCTTCGTATTCTTTGTAAGATATAACTAGCTTGTGATTATTTAGAGTTCCCAGTAAACTTTTACTTCTTCTCTTTTGTTTATCTGAAGAGGCTATTAAATCGTATTCTATTCTCTTAATTGCAAAATTATCCCAATAAATATATAACCAACCTTTTGATTCAAATCCTTCATTATAAATTCCTTTGGTGTTAAGTCCAACAAAATCAAATCCTCGTTTTATTTCAATCTTATATATTTTTCTGTCGTTATCCACCAATACTGTATCTATTTTAAATTGATGATTTTTGAGGATATCAGCTCCAAATATCGAGTTATTTCTATTAGAATTTCTAACTAAATTTAATGGTCCTCTAAATAAAAAATCCAATCCATTTATTCTTTCGTCATTCCACTTTATAGCCTTGACTAGTGTTTCTGTTTTAATTGTATCTCTCTGAAGTTCCTTCGAAGACATTTTAAAGGTTTTAGAGACATTTCTTAAATAAGAAGAATATGCAAATAAGCTGTCTACATCACGTAAATCGAAACTCTTTCTGTTTTGATCTATGTTTATTTTTAAATTTTTATCTGATCCCGATGCATAACTTGAATCGTACAAAGTAATAGCACTTTCAATCAGCCATTTGTATTCTTTTTTATTGCGTTCTCGATGTCTTAAAAAACCTCTTTGTAGATAAGGATTTTCTGGTAGATTATCTGGCAACCTTTCAATTGCTCTTAACACTACATCATTTCCTGTTTTAGGCCTAGTTTCTGCAACTATCAAGATTTCATCTAAAGATGCTATATCTTCTTCCAAAAAAATTGCTGCATCATTTATAAAATCGTTTACTAAAACCTTATAACTCTTATACCCAATTGATGATATCACTAGCGTATCATTCTGTAATCTTTTTGGAACCGATAATATAAATTTACCATCTCTATTGCTGACAGAACCGATTGTAGATTTATCTACATACACACTAGTATTTTCAAGAGGTAAATAGGTTATAAAATCAATTACTTTTCCTTTTAATTCAACTTGAGAAAATGAATTTAAAGTACAAATAAAAAACAACCAAAATAGTAGTGTTTTTAATTGGTAATTATATCGTTCAACTTTAACCAACAATCTTCTGAGATTTGTTTTTTCAAGTAACCGGTTTGTAGTCTTTACCATCAATTATCATTTTAGCAATAATTTCTCTCAAAATTTCAGAGGTACCACCTCCTATTGGACCGAGTCGACTGTCTCTAAAAAGTCTAGCTAAAGGATATTCTTCCATATAGCCATACCCTCCTAACAACTGAAGACATTGATATATGATGTCATCTGCCATTTTAGTAGATGTTAATTTAGCCATTGTAGCTTCTTTAACCACATACTCCCCATCATTTAATCTCTTAGCAGTTGTATAATTAAAAGCTTTACAGACTTCAAGTTCACTCGACATCTGAGCTACACTATGTCTTAATGCTTGAAATTTAGATATACTTTGACCAAATGCAGTTCTATCTTTCATGTATTGAATCGTATATTCCAATGCAAATTCTGCTCTAGCGTGGGCATTAATAGCCATAACAAGACGTTCCAAGGCGAAATGTTCCATGATGTAAGAAAAGCCCTTATTTTCTTCACCCATTAAATTTTCTGTAGGAATAATGACGTTATCGAATGCAATTTCTGCGGTATCACTTGCTTTCCAACCAAGTTTATCAAGCTTAGTCGATGAAATGCCTGGTGTATTCCTATCTACTAAAAAAATACTAATTCCTTTAGCTCCTTTTTCAATATTAGTTTTAGCAGCAACTACTAGATAGTCACTATAGACTCCGTTGGTTATAAATGTCTTTGAACCATTTAAAACATAGGTGTCATCATTTTTTATTGCAGTTGTTCTTAAACCTGATACATCAGAACCTCCAAAAGGTTCTGTAATACACAGGCATCCTATTTTGTCTCCGGTAATACTAGCTACTAAATAATTTTCTTTAATTTCTTGACTACCTTCTTTGTCTAGATGCGTCATAGCTAGATAAGCATGAGCCCACAAATTAGCAGCAAAACCACCTGAATTTATTTTCTGTAATTCCTCAAGAAAAATTACTGTGTAAAAAAGATCTAGATTTAAGCCTCCAAATTCTTCTGGGTAGTTGATGCCGAAAAAACCCATCTCTCCAATTTTTCTCCAAATAAAGCGTTCAACTTTTCCTTCTTTCTCCCATTTATCTATATGAGGAACCACTTCTTTATGTAAAAAATCTTTTAAACTTTTTCTAAACAGTTCATGCTCTTCAGTAAAATACAGGTTATTCATTAAATTAAGTTAATTATTGATAAAACAAAGGTTATTCAGGGTTTCATTCCAACTTCAAATATAGCTGAATTCCTTGTAACTTTCTTTCTGTGAGCCCCTCAATTTTTTTCAATTCTATAAAGTCAACTATTCTTTCGTTTAATATCCTAAACTCCCAAATTCTCTTTGCAAGCTCAAAAGATATGCCTGGAACAGTTGCAATATCTGAAGCTGATATTTTATTAAGATTCATTTTTATAATTTCTTTTGGAGTTTTTACCGTGAAATCATTCCTTACTTTATCAGTAAGTTGATAGTCCAAACCATAAACTTCGTATAGTTGTATATCATTTGTAAATCCTCCTAATTTGTCCCTGTAATCAATAATTCTCTTACTTAGAGCCTCGCCGATTCCATTAACTTTTTTAAGCTCTAATTGAGTTGCGCTATTGAGATCTATTTTCTGGTCAAAAGTTTTTTCTTTAAATCCTTTTCTCCAATCGCTGTATTTTGGTTTTGGGTTGCTAATCCAATCTGGAAATTTAAAATAGCTGCTTATTTGATCTAAAAAAGAATCGGAAACTTTAGTTACCTTTTTAAAATCTTCTTTCGAATTAATCCATTTATTTTGTTTCCTATAATCTAACAATCTATCTATTTCTTCAGACGACATACCTAACTTGTAGCCCTTAAAATCTGTTATAAAGTTTGGATTAAAGGGATGAATTTTAGGTTGATTTGATTCTATTAATAACGTTCTTATTGAATCTAATTCTTTTTGTACGGCTACAACTTCTTTTGAATTGGTATCTAATAAGTTTTCAGTTGTAAAGTCAATATAATTATTAATTACAGCAAAACCTGATACCAATAACAACAAAAATAGAATCCCATTGCGCTGAGAGCTATTAAAAACAAAATAAGATTTAATTTTATCCAACAGAATATTCGTGTTTTATTCTGGGGAGAATTTCGAAACAATTATTTAAATATGTGTTTAACTAGGCGTTACTGGCTTTAATCGCATCCAAATACCTTTTAAGTTGTTTTTTTACCACTGGGAATAAGAAAAACAACCCGATCATATTTGGAAATACCATAGCAAAAATCATAGCATCAGAAAAAGCCCAAATAGAATTCATACTTGCTGCTGCACCGATAACAACAAACAACAGAAATAAAAGTTTGTAAGTTAAGTCTGCTGCTTTACCTCTACCAAATAAAAACTTCCAAGATTGAAGACCATAATAAGACCAAGAAATCATCGTAGAAACCGCAAATAATACTACCGCTATCGTTAAAAATACGTTGGAGTAAGGTATGTACTGAGCAAATGCTTGTGAAGTAATTCCAGCACCTTCGTAGGAAACTCCATCTATCATAACACTACCAAGTCCATCACCTCCATATATAAAAGCACCATCAAAATTAAATATAATGATGACCAATGCCGTCATAGTACAAATTACTACCGTATCTATAAATGGCTCCAATAATGCTACTAAACCTTCAGAGGCTGAATATTTAGTTTTTACAGCTGAATGCGCAATAGATGCTGAACCTGCTCCCGCTTCGTTGGAGAATGCAGCTCTTTTAAAACCAACCAATAAGACTCCGATTATTCCTCCAACTCCAATTGCTTTTGGATTAAATGCTTCCGAAACTATTAAACCAATTGCATCATCTACTAATGAAAAATTAGAAAGAATAATATAGAGGCATGCAACCAAGTAAAGGATCGCCATAAATGGTACTACTTTTTCAGTAACTGAAGCAATTCTTTTAATACCACCAATTATTATCACACCTACAAGAATTGCTAAAACAATACCAATGATTGCTCCTGCACTTGTACTTTCTATACCTAATAAATCTTTAATTACAATTGTAGCCTGATTAGACTGAGCAGCATTACCCCCACCAAATGACCCTCCAATACAAAAAATAGCGAACAAAATAGCAGCTATTTTACCTAACATCACAAAACCTCTTTCCTTTAAACCTTTACTAATATAATACATTGGACCACCGTAAACCGTTCCTTCTTCATCAACATCTCTATATTGAACTCCTAAGGTACATTCTACAAACTTGGTGGACATTCCTAATAAACCACATACAATCATCCAAAAAGTTGCTCCTGGTCCACCCAATGCAATTGCTAAGGCAACACCTGCAATATTTCCATTTCCGACAGTCCCCGAAACAGCTGTAGCTAACGCCTGAAAGTGAGTTACTTCGCCTTCTTTACTTTCATCCTCAATGGTCCCTTTTATATCTCCATCGATCGCAAGTTCTGGAGAACCTGACTCATGATGGTCTATGTTATCGTATTTACCTCGTACTATATTTATTGAAGTTAAAAAGTATCTGAAATTTGGAAAACCAAAATACAATGAAAAAAACAAAGCACTTCCAACCAATAAAATAATAACAAATGGCGCTCCCTCAAAAATTTCAAAAAAGACAATGCTAGAAATTAAATCTGAAAAAGGCTTGAATGCTTCATCAATTTGCTGATCTAGACCTTTTTCAGAAGTCTCCTGTGCAAAATTTAAAATTGGAATTAAAAAAGTGACTAAGGAAAGAAGGTATTTATTCATGATTGTTTTTATTATTTAATTTAAGACAACAATAAACTAAAAAAAAATGGGACTTCAAATTTTTGCAGGTTAATTTGTTCACGAGCTTTAAATAGAACAAACTGCTTTGATGTTATTATCACTTTAATTAATTTTTAATGATTTTTGAATTTACTACATCCCCATTTTGTTTATAAACTCTCAAGTAGTAATGGCCAGATGCATATTCATCAATATTTAAAGCATAAGAGTCAGTATTTAAATAATTTTTAAAAAGTAGTTTACCTGTAATACTGTAAAGTTCTACTTTTTGAAGTTGGTCTTTCTCAAGACTAATATAAACTATATCATTTGAAGGGTTTGGATAAACATCAATAGATAAGTGTTTTAATTCATCAACCGATAAAATCGAATTTAAATTAAATTTATAAATCTCTGTTACATATTCTGAAAAACTAGTACCATTTATAATATAAACCTCTCCACCAATAATAAAAGATGCAGGTGCCCATCGAGAACCTTCAGGATGAGGAGGTAATTCTTCCCAAATGTCCATTAAAGGGTCATAATACCAAAATTCTCCAGTCTCCATTGAGCTGTGATCATCTCCGTCACCACTAAGTACATATCCAAAGCCATTATATGAAAATTGTGTTCCCGCCACTCGACCTTCTGCTGGTAATGATGCTACCTGAGTCCAGGTCTCCTCAGCGATATCATAACGAAACCAATCATTAAAAATATCATTCCCATGTCCGAAGCCAGTATAGACATTGTCATCAATACCAAATTGATAGGGATGATGTCTCGGTAGTGAAGGCAAATCACTTTTTTGTGACCAAGTGTCTGATGCGATATCATACTCCCACCAATCTTTCAAATTTCCCGTTGAACTTCCTCCTAATCCAACAAATACTTTATCATTATGCGCTATCATTGCGGGATGAGTTCTTTCTGAACACGGACAAGAGGCTAATTCTGTCCAACTCATATCCGAAGGGTCAAACACCCACAAATCATTTAATCGTGATGTGCCATCATTTCCAAATCCAAAATATGCTTTTCCATCCCAAGTATCACCAATCGCAAAACCACGAGCAACTCCTGGAAAAGGAGCTAGTTCTGACCAAGAATCGGTTATAGGATTGTATTGATAAAAATCATCTCGTTCTCCTGAATCTGAATTACCCGTGACAATATATCCCATGTTATCAAAACTAAAAGCAAAAGAGTGATGCGTTTGATTAAACGAACTTGGTAAAGAGGATACTTGAACCCAGTCCTGTGCTTTGGCTGCAGGTGAAAAGATACTTAGGTTTATGAGTAATAGTAAGCTAAGGTAAAGTCGCATTTTTTGTTTTTAATTAAATTATTGCTAAAATATGAATTCAATAGAAAATAAAGTGATTTTCATAGTTAAGTTTGTTAATGTTTTAAGGGTCTTTTTTTTATCATACCACCTCTTATATCTTTTATGCTATTCATTATAATAAAAGCATTTGGCTCAATTTTTTCTATTTCTGTATTTAATTTATTGAGCTCTAAACGTGTAATAACAGTGTATATAATATCCATTTCTTTTGAGATACTATTTTTGGCATAACCGCCTTGACCTTTATAAATAGTAACACCACGTCCTAATTTATCAATTATCATTTCTCTTACACGAGTACTCTGTGAAGAAATTATTGTTACGCCAATATATTCTTCGATACCCTCAATTATGAAATCTAATGTTTTAGAAGCAGCGATATAAGTAATCATGGAATAAAGGGCAATTTCAATTGAAAGTAAATACGCTGCGAAAGAAAAAATAATAATATTGATTAGGATGATAATATCGCCAATTGTTGCAGAAAGTTTTCGACTCAAAAAAATTGCAAGAATTTCAGTTCCATCAATTACGGCTCCACCTCTAATCGAAAGTCCTATTCCCGCTCCAAGAAAAAATCCACCAAAAACTGCAACAAGTAAATCATCGTCTGTAACGTTTGGAAACGGAACTATTGCAACACAAAGTGCAAGTCCAATAATTGCCATAGCTGTTTTTAAAGCAAAGCGTTCACCCATAATTTTGTACCCAAGAAATATAAATGGAAGATTTACACCAATAATAAGAATGTACAGAGGTATTTCTGTAATTGCAGCTAAAAGTAATGAAATACCTGTGGCTCCCCCATCAATAAAATCATTTGTTAACAGAAAACCCTTAAAACCAAAGGAAGCAGAGAAAATACCAAGTATGATAAGTATTAAATTCTTGAAATTACGCTTTAAGGAAATAATAGATTGTCGATATTCTTTTGCAACCTTATATTCAGAGGGGTTTTCATTTAGAAGTTTTCTTTTATTCTTGAACTTAAGAGTTGTTCGAATTATAATATTTGCTAAAAATTCTTTCATCTTAGTTTTTTAGTTTCTCTTCTCTTAAAGGTAATACACAGTTTAATATGAAATATTTTTTTCATAAATCAAAAACTGAAGATCTTTTTGTGTAAATTAAATCTTTCAATTTTAAATAAAATGCAATTGTTAGATACATAGCGAATCCCAATCCAAGTGTCGCAAATGACGAGTATATAAAAAACAAACGTACATTTTTTGCTTTTATGCCTAATCGATCAGCAAAACGAGAACTTACATAAAACCCGTGTTTTTCGAAGTAATGTCTTAAATTATAAAAGGAATTTAACATAATGCAAAATAAACAATTTTAAATTAAAAGCAGTTAAAATAGCATATCAGAAAATAAAGCTATTTATTCCAAATATCCCTTTTCTCGCATCCAATCATCATTAAACATTTTACCTACATAACGGCTTCCATGGTCGTGAAATAAAACAACAATTACGTCATCTTTTGTAAAATGTTTTTTTAATTGGAGTACTCCTTTTATAGCAGATCCTGCAGAATTTCCTAAAAACATTCCTTCCTCTTTAGCTAGTCTTTGGGTATATAAAGCTCCATCTTTATCAGTTACTTTTGTAAAACCATCAATAATATCAAAATTTACATTTTTAGGCAATATATCTTCACCAATACCTTCTGTAACATAAGGATAAATCTCATTTTGATCAAAAATCCCTGTTTCATGGTATTTTTTAAAAACACTTCCATAGGTATCTATACCCCAAATTTTAATATTTGGATTCTTTTCTTTTAAATATTTACCAACTCCAGATATAGTCCCACCAGTACCTACACCTACTACAAAATGTGTAATTTTTCCGTCTGTTTGTTTCCAAATTTCTGGCCCAGTACTTTCGTAGTGTGCTTTTGAATTACTAGGGTTATCATATTGGTTTACGTACCAACTATTGGGAGTTTCTTGAGATAATCGTTTGGAAACTGAATAGTAAGATCTTGGATCCTCTGGCTCAACTGCAGTAGGGCAAATAATTACCTCAGCACCAACTGCTTTAAGGATATCGCATTTTTCCTTTGATTGTTTATCAGCTAAAACAAAAATACATTTATAACCTTTTACTATTGCGGCTAATGCCAATCCCATTCCTGTATTTCCTGAAGTACCTTCTATAATAGTTCCTCCAGGCATTAATCTTCCATCAGCTTCAGCATCTTCAATCATAGTTAAAGCCATTCGATCTTTGACTGAATTTCCAGGATTAAAAGTCTCGTATTTTGCCAATACCAGGCCAGGAACTTCCGCTGCTAATTTATTGATTTTAACAAGTGGGGTATTTCCAATGGTCTCAAGAATGTTTTTTGCGTATTCCATAATCTTATTAAATGCAGTACAAAAATATAAAACCTAGCTTGACTTTTTACTATATAAACAGACATCTTTTATCGAGCTTATTCAAAACGAATCGCCCTAACAGGAGTAATTTTTGAAATAATATAAGAAGGTATTAATAACATCGAAAAACAAACTATGAGTGTCCCAATATTTAAAAGTAAAATATAATCAATCGCTAGATAAACTGGTGCTTCTGAAACATAATAAATGGCGGGATCCAGTTTTATTAATTTAAAATATTTTTGAATTAATAACAATCCAATCCCTATTAAATTTCCCCAGAAAAGTCCAATACCTACTAAATACATTGCGTTATAAATGAATATTTTTCTAACACTTTTATTGGAGCTCCCCAAAGCTTTTATAATTCCAATCATTTGAGTTCGTTCCAAAATTAAAACTAACAATGCTGTTATCATATTGATACCTGCTACGACAATCATGATAATAATAATAAGTATAATGTTAAAATCAAATAGTTCTAACCATTTAAAAATGGAGAAGTATTTTTCTTTTATAGTTTGAGAATCTAAAAAACTTCCAACTTCATTATAAACCTCGTTGCCTATTTGATCTATTTGTGAAAACTCTTCAACAAAAACCTCATAAGCTCCAATTTCATTTTCAGACCATTTATTTAAACGTTGAATATGTCGAATATCTGCTATTACAAACTTTTCATCAAATTCATTAAAGCCACTATTATAGATTCCTGATACTTTAAAGCTCCTACTTCTTGGCAATTTAGAATTATCGCTATTAAAAAAAAACGTGTTTAATTTATCTCCTACTTTTAGATTTAAGCGAGTGGATGTATATTCTGAAATTAATATTTTATTGGTTAGAAGGTGGCTATAATCTGGCAAGCTTCCATCGATTAAAAATTCATTAAAATAATTCCAATCATAGTCTTTTCCAACTCCCTTTACCACAACCCCTTCAAATTTATTAGGTGTCCTTATTACTCCACCTTTTGAAGCAGTAGCTTGGATGTGTTGTATTCCTTTAATTGAACTAAATGTAGGGTAAAATCCCTGAATTGTAGAAATAGGGTTTTGCGAATCATCAGAAAAATTTGTGTCGAAATTAGAAATAATGATGTCACCGTTAAAAGCAGATACTTTTTGATATATTTTATTTTGAAGTCCAACACCAGAAGCAATTGAAATTAACATGGTAACAAAACCTATTACAATCGATAATATCGCAATTTTTATTATTGGTGATGAAATACTATTTTTATATTCCTTTGCAGAGATAATTCGCTTAGCGATAAAATATTCAAAATTCACGGACAAGTTATGACATTAACGGATTTCAAAAATACACATTTCTTATTGTTATTATTAACTATAACAACTTGTTTTTGTTGTAAAAGTCAATCCGAAAATAAATTAATCTCTAATAATATTGTCCTGGGAGCAGATCAAGTAAATGAATATCTTCCATTATTAAAAAATAAAAAAGTGGCTGTTGTAGCGAATCAAACTTCAATAATAAATTTTAAAATAGATTCAAGCGCTCACATAATTGATTATTTACACCAGAAAAATATACCTATTAAATATGTTTTCGCTCCTGAGCATGGATTCAGAGGTAAAGCAGATGCAGGAGAACTAATTAAAGATGGTATTGATAATAAAACTGGAATCCCTATTGCTTCTTTATATGGTGAAAATAAAAAACCTTCAATCCAACAATTAGATGGTGTTGAAATTATCATTTTTGACATTCAAGATGTGGGGGCTCGATTTTATACTTATATTTCAACCTTACACTATATCATGGAGGCTTGTGCTGAAGCTAATATTCCGTTGGTTGTTTTGGATCGTCCAAATCCAAATGGTAGTTTTATTGATGGACCCGTTCTGGAAAAAGCGCATAGAAGTTTTGTAGGCATGCATCCCGTTCCAGTAGTGCATGGTATGACTATCGGAGAATATGCACAAATGATTAACGGAGAAGGATGGTTGTCAAAAGAAGTTAAATGTGAACTCTTAATTGTTAAAATGAAAAATTATTCACACCAAACAACTTATTCTTTACCCATTAAACCTTCCCCAAATCTTCCTAATGACACCTCTATCAACTTGTATCCAAGCCTTTGTTTTTTTGAAGGAACTTATTTGAGTGCAGGTCGAGGAACAGAAATACAATTCCAACTATTTGGCGCTCCAAATCTATCGCCAGAATTATATCCATTTACTTTTACACCAAGAACTAATGAAGGAGCTAAAACTCCGAAATTTAAAAATAAATTGTGCTACGGAAAGGATTTAAGAAATACTGAAAAACTAACTAAATTAAACCTTGAATGGTTAATAAATGCGTATCGTCAAACAGAAAAAAACAACACTTTTTTTTCACCATTTTTCACAAAATTAGCTGGAACAAAAAAGCTTCAAGAACAAATTGAAAAAGGATATACTTATGCAGAAATAAGAAAAACTTGGCTTAAAGATTTAAATAATTACGATTTATTACGTGAAAAATATTTATTGTATGATAGATAATTTTAGCCGCCTCCTTTTCTAAACTTTTCTCGAGGTTTCCCTCCATTATTGGAGTACTGTACTGGCAACGCATTTTTTAATGCTTCCATTATATTATAGGTAGCTGGACAAATTGCTGTATTAGCAATAGTCACAGTCTCAATTTGTTGAAACCGCCTTCTATTTGTATGAGGATATTCCCGACAGGCCTTTGGGCGGAGATTATAAATACTACATTCATTGTCCGGCATCAAAAAAACACAGGGAATAAGTTTAAATGAAAATTCATGATCCTCTCCCACCTCTAAATATTGTTCAATAAACTTTTGTTCTTTCATTTTCAAATGTTTAGAAATCCTTGCAATATCTTGATCATTTAACCAAGGTGCTGTTGTTTTACAACAGTTAGCACATTGCAAACAATTAGTCTTTTTAAACTCCTTATCATGCAACTCGACCATTAATTTATCTAAATGTTTCGGCGGTTTTTTCCGAAGCTTTTTAAATAATCTTTTATTTTCGTTCTCCTTATCTTTGGCCTTCTTTGGTAGCTGTTTCAATATGTTATCCATAGACTCCAAAAGTACTAAAAGCTACAGACTTATGAATGATTTAATTGGGCAAGCATTGTTAGATTATCAAAACAATCATTATACAGATGATTTGTATACTGAAACAAATATCAGTGAACTAGATGTTTTACCCCTTCCTTATCTCTTCAGAAGTTTTGATGCTATGCCTCCATTAGAGCAATTAGCATTAAAAACCGTGGATGGAAAAATTCTCGACGTAGGGTGTGGAGCCGGAAGTCTTTCGCTTTATCTTCAAGAATCAGGTAATGAAGTAACAGGAATTGACATCTCTGTTGGTGCCATAAAAGTTTGCAAATTAAGAGGTTTAACAAAAGTAAAAGCGATCGATATACTTCAATTAAATGAAGAAAAATTTGATACTATTTTATTGTTAATGAATGGCACTGGAATTTTCCAAAAGTTAGACTATGTATCCAACTACCTTCAACATTTAAAAAAACTATTAGCTAAAAATGGCCAAATACTTATCGATTCAACCGACTTAAGATATATGTATGATCAAGGTGACCAAGAAGGAAGTATTCTGGTCCCGGCTGGAAATTATTATGGTGAGTTAGAATTTACGATTCACTATAAAGAATTTAAAAGCGAACCTTTTGACTGGTTATATCTTGATCCTAAAACATTCAAAAAATTAGCTAATAAAAATGGATTAAGCTTTGAAGTTATAGGTACTGGAAAAAATTATGATTATTTAGCCAAGTTAACCGTTATTTAGTATAGCCAGCCTTAGCTAGTGCCCCCATTCCTTTTGCAAACAACTCTTTTTTCCATTCTCGAGCAATTTTTTCAGTATCCTTCTCAAAATCTTCACCTATAGAATCTATTTTGTTGGCTAACTTGCTCTCATTAAAATTATCTATGAAAGCTTTTTCCTCTGAAGTGACTTCTTTATTTTTTATCAATTTAGTTGCTGCAGACGAGCTGTAAAAATTGAGTAACACCTTAATTTCGTCATGAGAAAAATATTTTCTGTAGGCGAAAGCTTGTATTGCGATAAGTTCATTTAAACTTTCTTTTTTAATTTCTCTAAAACTATTCCAAAATGATAGTGGAGTATTTTCTGATGCTATACGAACTCTTAATGATGTTAACGTTTTTTCGTACTCAAAATCATACTTTTCAATAGTACCGTTACAATTTAATAGTTTTACAATATCTGATTGATATTGATCTATTTGTGCTGAAGAGTTTATACTGAAAATAAAAAAAAATATAAATAAGAAAAAATTAAGTTTATTCATAATCGGTGAGATATTTTAAATACTGTTTTATTTCTATTAAATTTTTCCAAATATTTTATTGATTTTATATCGACGAAACCATGAAATTACTCTTTTTTCCGGAACACCGTTGTTTTCAATGAATGTTTCCACTGCATTAACCATACGAATTGCTGAGTTTCCATCAGTATATGGATGGTAATCTTTTAAAATAAATGCACGTTTTTCTTTAAAAGAATCATCCTTTAAATTTTCAGCGACTTTTTGAACTAAATTACTTGGAGTTAATAAATTTTCACAATGACTAATTTTATTGTAATTTTTAAATGTGATTACTGGCTTATCAAGAAGTAAAAATTCGTAAACTACAGACGATGTATCGCTAATCATGAGATCAGCTATCAATAAATATTTAATAATATTACGTTCCTTGATGTATAATATATTCACAAATTTATTAGCTATTTCCTGATATTGATCAATTAAATCTTTGGCCATTAAATCGTGAAATTTAATAATGATAAGATAATTTTTATTAGCTGCAAGCGCTTCTATTTGAGATGATAAAAATCGAGCGCTTGTTAATGATGGTGAAAATGTAGGTGCATAAAGAATAATTTTTTTTGAATTAGAATTATGGAGCAAAATTTCTTTTTCATGATCATATTTATGAACTTCATTACCGTAAATATCTAGTTTTGGCCACCCTGTTTCGACTACACTAAAATCTTTGTGTTTTGCTGCTGCTTTTGAAAACCATTTTGTGAAATATGGCCCTTGGGTTAAATACAAGTCAAAATAACTTCTAATTCTGAAATGTCCTTTTTTTTCGCCAGCTAATCCATGAAAAACTTGAGTTTTAACTCCTCTTAAATAGTATGGCACTTCATTTCCCGGAACAAAAATAGCATCACTTTGAAAAGTAATGATATCTTTAATATGCGTAGTAAAATTTTCATCTCGGTAAGGAAACTTTTCAAAAATAGCAGCTCTTACAAACCAAATATATTCATAATTTCTCTCCTTTAAAACCTGCATAATGGGATAGAGTATTCCAAAAGAATACGGGTTCATACAAAATAGGACAGTCTTCATGAGCGATTAAACTATTTCGTTAGCATTCAATAAATCTTCTTTAAAATCTACTTCAATACAATTGTAGGCTGAAATGTCAACAACCTTTAATTTTAGATTGTTTTTGGCTATGGCCATTTCGAGACCCTTTTCAAAATAATCATGATCATTGCATTTTTCGAGTTGATTGATAAAAATATCCAAATCATTAGAAGAAATAAAGTTAATTCCAACAGCCTCGCCCAAGCCATTTTTGACATTTTTAGAAAGATCTAATACGTACCCATCTTTAAGTGTGTACTTTACTTCCTCCTCGGAAACACTCTGAGTATTTACCGATACAAACGATTGATTATTATTTATTTCATCCAACAAAAGTGATAATAATTGTGGATCAAAAACAACATCCCCATTAAACCATAAAATAGAATTTCCACGATGTTTTTTTAAAGCACGTAATAAACTTTTGGAGGTGTTTGTCGTATCAAAAAATGGGTTGTAGACATAATTAACCTCAGGAAATTGTTCCATAATTAAGTTTTTTTTAAAACCTACAACTGTAGTAATATCGTTTACATCAAAATAAGTGGTGATATTGTCAATCTGTCGTTGCATTATACTTTTCCCGTTTTTTAGAGGTGTTAAAGGCTTTGGGAATGGGTTTCCTAAACGAGAGCCAATACCTGCAGCTAATATTATGATCTTCATACGTTACTATTTTTATTTTAAATTGTTCGCCAATCTACCTAGAATTCAATATGCTTATTTTGACAAAAAAACTGATTGTAAATATATTGTTTTACAAAATATACTGCAACAATTATACTTTAATTAGATACTAAAAGTAGTTCATTAAAAGTTTTTTACTGTTTTTTACTTAAGTCATAAACCATTTCTCCATTGATAAAATTTGCTACTACTTTTATGGTAGGTATTTCTTTTTCAGAAACAGTCATAATGTTTTGATCTAAAACTACAAAATCTGCAAACTTTCCTTTTTCTATGGAACCTTTTTCATTTTCTTCGAAATTAGAGTAGGCTGCCCATATAGTCATTCCCTTAAGTGTTTCTTCTCTTGACAATCCTTCCTCTTTTCGAAAACCGTTTTCAGGATAATTTTCTATATCTTTTCTTGCTACAGCAGCATAAAAAGTATGCATTGGATTTACTTTCTCAATTGGAAAATCGGTCCCTAAAGCGACTAAACCCGATTTTTTTAGTAAAGTTTTGTAAGAGTAGGCACCCATGAGTCGATGACTTCCAACCCTATCCTCTACCCAATACATATCACTAGTAGCATGACTTGGTTGTATAGATGGTATAATTTTTTTTGAAAAATAAGAAAAGTCTGAAGGGCTCACTATTTGTGCATGCTCTACTCTCCACCTTGGATCTTTTTGGTTTTTTACAAATTTGCTATATACTCTTAGAACAGTAATGTTCGCAGAATCACCGATGGCATGAGTATTCATTTGATAACCCGCTTTAACAATCATTTTCGCCAATGAATCTAGTTCTTTTTCAGTGGTAATCATAGTGCCATGTTGTCCTTCTTGATCGCTATAATGCTTCCGCATAGCAGCTCCTCTGGAACCTAACGCACCATCGGCCCAAATCTTAACTGAACGAACATTCATTCGATCAGTTTTAATAATTCCTTTTTTTAAAAAATAAGTTAAATCTTCTTTATCTTTAGTGATCATAGCATAAATCCGTAATGCCATATCACCAGATTGTTGTAGTGAATCCATTAATGTTATGGTAGCTCTATCGATACCCGCCTCATCAATAGTAGTTAATCCAAAAGATAAACATTTTTTTTCTGCGTCCTTAAGAGCTTTGATATAGAAGTCTTTATCCTTTTTAGGATAAGTATCCCAAACTAATTGCATAGGTGTATCAATTAGAAGACCACTCGGCTCCCCCTCAACGAGTATTACTTTTCCACCAGAGATATTAGTTTCAGAATTAATTTTAGCCAAATTAAGTACTTTACTATTAACAATCATCGCATGCCCGTCGATTCTTTCCAAAGAAACGGGTAGGTCAGGAAATAATGAATCTAATTCTTTTTTAGTTGGATATTCTTTAATTGTCCAATCGTTTTGATCCCAGCCTCTCCCAATAAGGTATGCTGTTTTATTTATTTTTTGAAAATCTAGAACCCTTTTTAATACTTCTTCATAACTATTTGTACCAGTTAAATCAACTTGTTGTAATGAAATTCCTAGATACATTAAATGCGCATGAGCGTCAATAATTCCAGGAATTATAGTTTGGTTTTTAGCATCATAAACATCCGCAAAATCATATTTGTTAACTAAATCTTGAAGCTTTCCTACTTCTTCAATTTTTCCAGCTTTAACTACAAAAGCTTCTGCCTTTTCAAAATTTTCATTGACCGTGTAAATAGTGGCATTTTTTACTAACAAATCTGTGTGAAGCCTCTTAGAAGAACAAGAAACAATAAGAATAAGGATGAACAAATAAAGTATATTTTTCATTTTTTCAGTTTCAACTAATTGTAAAAATAATCGATTCAACATAACTATTTACCAGTCAAATTATATTGTGATTTATAAAAGAAGAAAAGATGAGTTATTAACTATTAATAAAAGTAAAACGATTCTTTAATTTTTTTAAAATCTCTTATAAAACATTACGATCTATAATAATTATAACGGAACAAAATAGTATTAAGTATTTTTCAAACATCTTAAAAGTTAAACCCAAATAAGCTTATAAAAATTTTACTTATTTTTAATGCAGAAACATTTTATTAAATCATAATTATGAAATATGTATTCCTTTTTTGTCTTTTCATCTTCTCCACAAATATTTTTAGTCAAAATAAAAAATTAAAAAATATCTATAGTGATAATAATAGAATTGGTATTGGAACAAAATATCCTGACGAATTGTTAACGGTTAAGGGCAACATCCATTCACAAGAAGTTATTGTTGATTTAAACGGTGCCCTTGCTCCAGATTATGTTTTTGAAACCTATTACACTCCTTTATCTAAATTAAATCCAACTTATAATTTTTTAAGCTTGGAGGAGATCGAAACTTTTATTAAAAAAAATCATCATCTACCAAAAATTCCATCAGCAGAAGAAATTGAGCAAAATGGTTTATCATTGAAAGAAATGAACTTACTTTTGTTAGAGAAAATTGAAGAACTAACTCTTTTTACAATCCAACAACAAAAGGAAATAGATTTATTAAAACTTGGACAACAAAAAAAATAATAACGACAATAACCTTCTAATTAAAAAATAAAATGTCTCAATCTGTTTTATCATTAAATAAAGCCTCTATTTTTCAACGGGAAAATCTAATACTCTCCGACATAAATATCGCCATTGATAAAGGAGAATTTGTATACCTGATCGGAAAAACAGGAACCGGCAAGAGTAGTTTTATGAAAACTCTTTATGGAGATTTACCCTTATTAAAAGGAACTGGAGCTATCGTCGGATATGACTTACCCTCTCTTAAGGAAAAAGATATTCCATTTTTAAGAAGAAAATTAGGTGTTGTTTTTCAAGATTTCAAATTATTAAATGATAGAAGTATTCATCATAATTTAAATTTTATTTTAAATGCCACTGGTTGGAAAGATAAAAAGAAAATGGAAATCAGAATTACAGAGGTTCTCGAAAAAGTAGGAATGTCAGAAAAGGCGACAAAATTTCCTTTTCAATTATCAGGAGGAGAACAACAGCGTGTTGCAATAGCGAGAGCACTACTAAATAGCCCAGAATTAATTTTAGCTGATGAACCTACAGGAAATCTGGACCCACAAACTAGTGTAGAGGTGATGGAAGTACTCCGAGAAATAAACAAGCAAGGAAATACGATACTCATGGCAACACACGACTATGCGTTATTACTAAAGTATCCTTCAAAAACGCTCAAATGTGATAATAAACAAATCTTTGAAGTAGTTCAAAAAACAGTATAGTTAATTTTTTTCAGGATGGTAATATTTATTATTTGGAAAACCTTCCCTTAAAACTAAATCACATTTTTTTTCTAAATTTGGATTAACCCTTAAATGTATAGATCCATTTTTATTTGGCTTTAAAACTGTATTTTCTCCTATTACAATCCTATTTTTAGCTTCTAAATTAAAAATTACACTATCTGAAAAAACTTGATTCTCAATAAGAACGTTTTTTGATAAAGCTGTTAACTTTAGATTCCATCTATTAAAATTTTGATTTGAAACACGAGTGATCTCCGTCTCTGTATACAAATCATAAACCATTTTTACCGCTCTCCCAGTATGCAAAGATCCAGAACCATAATTATTTTTGTAGGGTTTATTTGCTTCTATATAATCAATATTAGTTGAGGTTAATTTTAGAATCGTCTCTATTTCTTGAAGGGGTAAACAAGGATTTAATGAAAGCATTAAACCAATAGTTCCAGTAACAAAAGGTGCAGTAGAAGAAGTTGCTTCTAATGTATATAACTCTTCTTGATTTAAAGCAAATGAAGAATATCTAAATAGATCTACTGAAGGAGCTAAAATATCAACCTTTTTATTCAATGTGGTAATAGAAACAGGCCATATATGATGTTTTTCCAAAGTGTCGTTATCCTTAAAACCTACAGTTCTACCTACGTAATTTTTAATATTTGCAGCATAAGGATTTCCTTTTTCACTCATCAAGATATTCTCTTCAACTGAATCGTACCGATGCATCACAGAAGAAACTGAAATTACATTGTCGTAAGAGGAAGGGAAATAGAATACTTCTCCCTTACTTTTTGACCAATCTTGATTACCAGCAGCAGCTACTAAAATGGTTCCATTCTCAAACATTTCATTAATTACATCCTGCGCTGTCTGATAGTATGAGGTTAAGGCCCAGCTACAATTAATTACTTTCACTCCCATCGCTGATAATTCTAAGAGTTGTTTTAAAGTTTTAGCATCGTAATAATGGGTTGTATAAATACTACAATCATAACAAATACCGGTAGTGCCATAAGCATTATTTCCCTGACCAGCAGCAATGGAAGCAACCCCTGAACCATGCCCTTTCGCTTTGGATGATTTTTTTATAACAGTAGTCTTAGCTAAAAAATCTTTATCGGTTATTTCCACCTGTCCATCAGACAAACCAATAATCATATCTTTAGATCCAGTTGTATAGTACCAGGCTTGAGGGGCTCCCACAAAGTCAAAATAATCCAAATTAACCGTTAAACCTTTATTGGTACCAATCGTACTTGTTAAACCGTAATCATTAGGTTCGAATATTTTTTTATCACTTTCCATGATAATTTCTCCAAAATCAAATTTTTCTGAAGCATTGATTAATAAATCTTCCAATAACTGCTCATCATTTACTACTACAAAAAAAGTTCTTTTGAGACTTGATTTTTTGGTATTTTTATAGGATTTTTTGAATTCTGATATTGTATACGCTGCAAATATTTTTTTTAAATTTTCGTTATCGCCCCGATAGGTTAACAAATCATTGAACCTATCAAATTTGGGCACGAAAGAATCCGAAGTTGCTCTTATATAAAACCAGCTTTCATTTTGTGAATAAACATTATTAATTAGTCCAAAAAACAAAAAAATAAGAATATTCAAATAGTTGGTACGCATCTTAAAAGATTATTTAAATAATGTTAGTTATTTTTCATTCCAAGATATAAAGACTTTATTATATATTGTAAATTAGCCTCTATAAATATGCTTTCAATTTTAATACCAACATATAATTATTCAATTGTAGCGCTTGTTAAAAGTGTTCATCGACAAGCTACAAAAGCGAAAATTCCTTTTGAAATAAACGTGTTGGATGATTGTTCTACAGACTTAGACATATCCATTGATAACGAGCGTATCAAAAAATTAAATTTTTGTAGTTTTAAAAAAAATGAAAAAAATATAGGGAGAACAGCTAGTAGAAATCTTTTAGCTGCTATGTCAAGCTACGAGTTACTATTATTTTTAGACGCAGATGTGTTGCCAAAGTATGATGATTTTATCAGCAGATTTGAATTGCATAAGTTTCAAGATTCTAAAATTATTTTTGGTGGGGTTTGTTATAGACCTGATAAACCAAATAAAGATCTTATTTTGAGATGGAAATATGGTCATAAAAAAGAGACTAAAAGTGTAGCAGAGCGACAAAAAAATCCGTATTCTATTGTTTCTTCGAGTTTATTAATTGATAAAAAGGTTTTCTTTAAAAACAATACCTCAAAATCAAATACTTATGGTTTGGATATTTTATTTTCAGGAAACTTATTAAAACACAAAATAAAAGTTAAACACATTGACAATCCTGTTTTTCATCTAGGTCTTGAAAGAAGTAATGTTTTTTTAAACAAATCTCTTCAAGCTGTTAAATCTACTTATATACTAGAACAAAATAATCAAATAGAAAAAGATACACGCCCCCTACAACAGAGCTATCAAAAATTAAAAAAATGGAAATTAATTACTTTGGTTAATGTAATATTAAATCAATTTTATAAAGTTATCGAATCGAATCTTCTATCAAATCGTCCTTCCATGTTTTTATTTGATTTATATCGGCTAAACTATTTTATTGAATTGAAAAAAAACAAAAATTAAATGCCTAGGTTTTCTGTAATAATACCAATTTATAATAAAGAAAAGGATGTTGAAACTACTATTAAAAGTGTTTTAAATCAAACCTATATAGATTATGAGGTCATTCTAGTCGACGATGGCTCAACTGATAATAGTTTGGATATAGTTAAGGCTATTAAAGACGATCGTATCCAAATTTTCACAAAACAAAACGAAGGAGTTTCAAAGACAAGAAACTACGGAATTACAAAGGCTAAAGCAGAGTATATAGCTTTCTTGGATGCCGATGATTATTGGTATCCGAATCATTTGGAGATACTTCATCATTTAATTAAAAAATTCCCTGAGGAAGCCTGGTATGCAACTTCCTACGAAAAAAGATTCCATACTAATTTTAAAAGTCCAATGAATTCTCCAATTTTAACTAAAGGAAAGGATTGGTCTGGAAAAATAGATAATTATTTTAAATATTGCCTTGTAGATTCCCTGGCTTGGACTTCTGCTATTTGTATGAAAAAAGATTTTTTATTAGCCCTTAATGGTTTTGATTTTATGATAACTCATGGGGCTGGTGAAGATACTGACCTATGGATAAGAGCTGCTTTAAAGTCACCGCTAATATTTTCAAATAACATCACAGCAACTCATAATTTAGATGGTACCAACAGAATTTCAAATACACCGACACTAAAAAGAACCTATATGGATTTAGATAACTATGAAGATGATTCAAAAAAAAATAGTTATCTCAAAAAATATTTAGATTTGAATCGTTATTCATTTGCCATACAACACAAAATCTCTAATGACTACGATTCTTTTAATAACTATGTTGAGAAATTAAATGTCAGAAATTTAAACTCAAAACAACGATTACTTTTGAGGTTGCCCACAATTTGTTTACGCCTATTATTAAATTTAAAGAATAAAATGGAGCAAGTTGGATATCGATTAAGCTCCTTTTAGGTTCCTAAAATCCTGATAATCTCTGATATAATCGCCTTCATCAAATTCTCCAGAGGATAACACCAGACAGACAGCACCAGAAGAAAAATCCTCTAGTTCTCTCCATATTCCAGTTGGTAACAATAAGCCTTTATTTGGTTTGTTTAATAAAAAAGATTTTTTTTGAGAACCATTGTCCAGAGTTACATTAAAACTACCACTCAATGCAATTAAAAACTCTAATTGTTCTTTATGAGCATGTCCTCCTCGATACGAATCGCTTGGTACATCAAACAAATAATAAACTCTCTTTATTGGGTAAGGTAGACACTCCTTTTCAATGACTGCCAAATTTCCACGTGTATCGCTTATTGTTGGTATATCGGTGAGTGTTATTTCTTCTAAATTACGGTAATTCATTCTTTAAATAATTAGTCCATTGCGCAGCAATGTTTTCAATTTTTAGGTGTTCAATACTTTTTTCAGCATTTTGTTTACAGTGAAGATACAACTCTTCTTCTAAAACAAAACGGTTATATGCCTTCGATAGTTTAGCACCATCAAAATTTTCTATCAGTAAGCCATTATCTTCATGTTTTATTATTTCATTTGGACCACTTTCACAGTCGACCGAAATTACTGGGGTACCAGCAGATAAAGATTCAATAAGTACTCTGGGAAAACCTTCGTATCTACTTGTTAAAGTTAAAAACTTAGCATTTTTTAAGTAAGGATAAACATTGGGGGTAAATGAAAGTACCTCCACTAGTTCCACTAATTCTAAGTCCTTAATTTTTTGCATCAACCAATTTTTATCAGGGCCATCTCCTAAAATTTTTAATTTGATAGTGTATTCTGGCAATACCGAATTTTTATAAGCTGTTAATAATAAGGTTAAATTTTTTACTGCCTCTTCAATTCTACCTAAATATAAAATATAGTTATCTTTTATGGGTAGCACATTACTTTTATCAAATTCTGCAATGGGGTTGTAAATAGCTATCGCTTTATTGGTATGGTAGCTATTATTTATAGTTGTCGAAATTGCCTTGGAGACCCCTATTATTCCTTTACAGGTATTTATCATTTTTTTTCTAACATAGCTCGTATCTGGAAAATATTGAGAGAGCTTAAAACTCCTTACCACATAAAGTATGTTATTCCCTTTATAAAGGTAGTATAGATAAAATAATTCTTTGAGAGCAAATTGACGATTCCTGTTATCTATAATGTAATCGAAATTTTCATTTTTTATAATACTCTTAAATTTTTTAAATCTCAAAAATCGACTAAAAATGGATTCTTTTTTTGGTTTATTTAATCCAAGATTAATTAAATTTCCAGCAAATGGATAATCGATAGTATCGTTTAAAGTTACCAAATGTACCTCAAAACCACTGGAGTGAAGCATTTTTGATAATAGCGCAGTAGACCGCTCTGCTCCTCCTTTGGATAGTGAAATAGTAACAATACAAATTTTAATTTTTTTATCGTTTCTATTTTCGGTCATTAATTATTGTATTTTTAAACGCAATTTGATTCGTCAAATATACCATAAAAATGAAGATACTTTTAGTTGGAGAATACAGTAGGTTGCACAATTCGTTAAAAGAAGGATTAATTGAATTGGGGCATCAGGTAACAATTATAGCAACAGGAGATCATTTTAAGAGCTATCCTGTAGATATAAAACTCAACAGAAATTTCAATAAAGGTTTCGCTAAAAAATTAAAAGTCATTATTTATAAATTATTAAAAATTGATATCACTTCAGTATCTATAAAAAATCAATTTTTCAAAAATAAAGACCAATTAAAAGATTTTGACATCGTTCATTTAATTAATGAAAGTCCAATTGGTGTAAGTCCAAAGTATGAAATTGAATTCATATCCTTTTTAAAAAAACACAACAAAAAACTTTTTTTACTTTCATGTGGAGCTGATTATATAAGTGTAAAGCATTCTTTTGACAAAAAACCAGCATATTCTATTTTGGAGCCTTATTTTAAAAATAAAACATCCAGTAAAAGTTTTGATCCCATTCTTAAATATTTAAAACCAGCATATCAATCACTTCATCAATTTGTATTTAATACAGTTGAAGGTGTTGTTTCTTCAGATTTAGATTATCACATCCCTTTAAAAGGGCACCCTAAATATTTGGGATTAATAGCTAACCCAATAAATATTGAGTTATTAAAATTCACGCCCTTAAAAATTAAAGAAAAAGTAATCATTTTTCACGGTATCAATAGCGCAAATTATTTTAAAAAGGGAAGTGATTATTTTGAGGAAGCTTTAGAAATTATTCAAAATAAATTTCCGAATAAAGTTGAAATAAAAGTTGTAGAAAATTTACCCTATACTAAATACATTAAAACCTATAACGAAGCACATATTGTTTTAGATCAAGTATTAGCTTATGACCAAGGCTATAATGCCTTAGAGGCTATGTCTAAGGGCAAGGTAGTTTTTACTGGTGCTGAAAAGGAATTCTATGAATTTTATAATCTTAACAAAAAAGTTGCAGTTAATGCATTACCGGATGCTCAAAAAATTGCAGATGCGCTAGAAGAATTAATATTAAATCCAAATCAAATAATAGCTATAGGTAAAAATGCCAGAGAATTTATAGAGAAAGAACATCACTATATAAATTCTGCTCAAAAATATTTGGATACGTGGAGGTCTACTTAAATAGTATTAAATTTTTCTCTAATCGTTCCTTTTCCCCTTCCCAATCTCTAGAAACATTTTCTTTTAAAAGTTTTGCTGGTATTCCTCCTATTAAAATGTTTTCTCCAAGAGTTGTATAATCTTTATTACATAATGTATTGGATGCGATTGTGCAATTGTTTGGAGTAATGGTTCCTTGCATGATCGTAACACGATTACTGACAAAGTTATATTTACCAAGTTTAATTGGGGCATTCATTGGGAATCGTTCTCCTGTTTCAGTATTAAACATGGTATGAAAATTAGTATCAATTAGTTGCGCTTCCGATCCAATGCGTGCACACTCCTCTAAAATAATTTTTTCTTTACATATTATTTTTCCGTTGGAAGCCATCGAGGATAAGTGTCCAAACTCACAAATAGCATCAGAAGCTACATACACAAAATAATCAATACCAAATTGAACGTGTCCCTTAAATATAAGGGTTCCGTCAAGAACTAATTGAGCTGTTTTTTTTGATTGTGAAACCAATTCATAGCGTTGCCCGAAACCTATCATTGCTTTTTTAATGGGAGCCTCTATTGTTATAGTTCCTTTTAAACTAGAAAGTTTTACTTTTCCGTAAAAATAGACAGGTAATTTTCTTGCGATCGCATAAGGAAACATTTTAAAGTTAAAATAATACGTTTTTAACCAATTAACGGACCAAAAAAAGTTGTTTTTCTTTTTAAAATACCTGTAACTATTTTTTAAAAATTGTATCATTTTTTTCTTTTAAAAATCCCTGCTAAATAATCTTTAACCCCTATTTTTTTATCTAGCTCTTTGTATGAATACCCGCAAGAAACTACAATTAAACCAATCATTAAACTATTTTTTAAAATAGAGCTCGGTATAAACGTAATTGAAAAAGCTAGGAAACACATAATTACCGTAAAGGTAAATATTTTATAGAAACCTTTTTCAAAATAAAAATCGTACCGGTAATACGTTATGATTCGTATCGCTATAAAATGGATGATATAATAGATAAAAAAACTGATACCAACTCCTTCCAAACCTCCAAAATGATATCCAATTATATTAATTGAAAGTAAAATAGTATTGAATCCAATGGCGGTTTTAATAAAAACTTTGGAGTCTCCTTTCGCAATAATCATGTAGCCCATAGACCATGAAACCGCTTTAAAAATCATACCTAAAATCCCCCAAGTAACCATGGCAACAATGGGAGAAAATTCATGAGAATATAAAATAACAATAATAAATGGAGCACATGCTAAAAAAATAACTATGATAGGAGTAATAAGCAATATTGCTACTGTTGCTTGTTCTAACACTGTTTTTCTTAGTTTCGTAATATCATTAGCAATTTCTGATAATCTAGGAAAGTAATCTGTACCCATGGCATTAAAAATAATACCCACATAAGAATTAAGAATTACAAATCCAGCGCTATACAAACCGACATCTATTAAGCCTAATTCTTCAGTTTCATTAGCTGAACCAATATAAATTCGTATGATGTAAGCAACCAACAAAGTGATCAAACTACTCAAACTCAGCATGATCCCTAAATTAATCATTCCTTTACCTTCCGAAACAGCTTCTTTCCTTGAAATAGTTACAGATTCAATATCTAATTTATGAGAATAATAATACGTAAAAATAAAACTAATAAAAGTTGCAATTATAATTGCAGGAACAATGGCGTCTATCTTGTAATAATAATACAACGGAAGGGTAATAAGTAGCCCAATAAAATTACCAAGTAAATTGGCCTTCGCAAGTGATTTTAACTTTCTTAAACCCTGAAGTATCGCTAATTGACTACTGGACAATTGTTTAAATAATAAAGCGATTGAAATCCAAATGAATGAAATGGTATAGTCCTTATTTCCAAATGCTATTTCACTCAACCATGGAGCTAATAAAATCATTAACAAAACACCTATGGTAATTGTTAACCATACTAGCTTCTTTAAAATACTTATAGTGATAGCTACACTTTTTGAATTTGAATTGGTATTCGCCAAAGAGATATCTTTAACAGCACTTCGTTCTAAACCTAAATTGGTAAGCCCATTTATCAACTCCATAGTCGTTAGCAATAAATTTGAAATCCCCATACCTATAGGGCCAATCAATAATGCTATAGCTTTTGAACGAATTAATCTTAAAATAATATTAATGAACTGAACCCCTCCAAAAAGCGAAGTTGCATTTAACACCTTACGATATGATTGTTGGTTATCGTTCACTATTCTCGGAAATTTTTTGCTTATTAAAATATCTAAATACTAGATAAAACACTACTACTAACATGATAACTGATCTGATCAAATGAGCCATAACAACACCTTCAATCCCATAAAAGTTAACTAAATAACGTGCTGAAAAATAAAATAATGCCAAGGATAGAATCTCCGTAAATATGAAGTTTCTAACCATTTTTTTTGCAATAAATTGATGACTCAAAACTAAGGTTGCTAATTTTAGAAAATCTGCAGTTAGTTGCCATTTAAATAAGGGGGACATCGCAGTAAAGTCTGGGTAAATAAATAAAATTACATAGTCTTTAAAAAGATAAACCACTAGCATCCCTATTCCAAATAAAGGAAGTAACGTTTTGTAGATCGTTTTCAATTCTAAAATGAATCCTTTTCTTGTATGGATACTGGCAAATTTAGGAATCACATATAAAGAGAAAATTGAAGCTGAAAAAACCATGTAATTTTTAGAAATAAAGGTCATTGCTGTCCATATTCCAGAATCTGCTTCTGTGATTCTATTACGAATCATAGTTCGAATATCAATTTCAACAAAGCTCAATAAACCGGTAGATACAAAAGACATTAAGGTAAATGCTAGCAATTCTTTAGCGAAAGGAATTTTAAAATTCAACTTCGAAAAGTGAACATACTCCTTTAAGGTTTTAAAAAAAATATAACATAAAACCAGAAACTGAAGGATGGGAGTTATTGCAATAGCTATTAAAGCTCCATCAATATTATAATTAACTAAAAATAAAATTAGGAGTATCGCTCCCAATAAGTAGCTGATTAAATCAATTTTTGCAAAATTTTTATACTTGGATAAGCCATGAACGACTCCATTAAAAACACGGTAAATTGCAATAAATGGAACGATCACTGCTAACAGTTTAATTAAGTATTCAAAATCTACAGTACCGAATAAATAAGTACTTAAAAAAGTCGCATTGAAAAAAAGTAATAAGGAAGTTAGTACGATTCCAATGGAGGTAAAAACGAAGGCAGTAGAAAACATTTTTTGTAACTGCACTTGATCATTTTTATATTCAGAGACGTATTTGGTAACACCATTAAAAATACCTCCTGTCGTGGTAGAGGTTAATAATACCGTAAAGTTTCGAAGTTGTCCAATCTTAGAAATCCCTTCTTCTCCTACTAATTCTGCAAGAAAACGCTGAATAAAAAGAGAAATTACCAATCGAATACTAATGACAACCGCATTTAAAGAGGTCATCTTCAACAATAAATTTTCTCTTAAAACTTTAGGAATTTTCAAATTAAAATGAGTTTAGAACTTCAATTATTTTTTGAACCTCGTTGTTGTTCAGTACCGGACCTATCGGAATACTGAGTACTTCTTGGTGAATTTTTTCAGTTATAGGAAAAGTTAAATTAGAAAACTCCACAAGGGCTTCCTGTTGGTGGGGCGGAATGGGATAATGTATTAAATATCCAACTTCGTGTTTTGTAAGATGAGCAATCATCGCTTCTCTGTTAGATATTTGGATTACAAATAAATGAAAAACATGCCCCTTTTTGTTAACTATGGTAGGTAATTTAATCTTTGGATTGCAAATTTCAGCAATATATCGATGAGCTATCTCTTGCCTTCGAATATTATCTTGCTTCAAAAAGGGTAATTTTACTCTTAAAAAAGCAGCCTGAACATCATCAAGCCTCGAGTTAAAGCCGATGTAGTCGTTCACATATTTAGAGGAGGATCCGTAATTTCTTAATTTTCTGATTACCTCAGCTAATTCTTGGTCGTTGGTAGTTATAGCTCCAGCATCTCCCAATGCTCCTAAATTTTTAGTTGGATAAAAACTAAATCCTGCGGCATCTCCTAGATTACCTGCTAGAAGCCCTGTATTTGCAATTGCGCCGTGGGCCTGTGCGGCATCTTCAATTACTAATAAATTATGATCGGTAGCAATTTTATTGATCGCATCCATTGGAGCTAATTGTCCATATAAATGTACTGGAAGAATTGCCTTGGTTTTATTGCTAATTGAACGCGATATAGCTTCTAAATTAAAATTAAACGTAGTTGCTTCAGATTCTACCAAGATTGGCTTTAAACCTGCTTGTTTAATGGCTAGTATGGTAGCTATATATGTATTTGATGCGACCAAAACCTCATCCTTATTTTTTAATTTCCCAAGGGTTTTGTAGCCCTCCAGAATCAATCGAAGTGCATCTAAACCGTTTCCAACACCTATGCAGTGTTTCGTTCCACAAAAAGTAGCAAATTCTTTTTCGAATGATTTAACATTAGATCCTAAAAT
>Ga0209092_10000275_pt1 | contig 48980 bp, 32 predicted proteins | sample FraStrMetagenome_FD_187446 | JGI IMG/M metagenome (GOLD analysis project Ga0209092, IMG submission 187446) | Marine eukaryotic phytoplankton communities from Arctic Ocean - Fram Strait ARC3M Metagenome (SPAdes) (version 2) | ecosystem: Environmental > Aquatic > Marine > Oceanic | place: Fram...
TTTTCAAAATCAAAATACCTTCCATGCTTTCAAGGGCTTGGGATAAAATAGAAGCCATCTTTAAAAATCTATATTTCAAGTCGTTTTTTCTAGGAAAGCGATAATAGTATTTTAATACCAATTATGTAGAATGCAACAAAATCTTCAAATATTCGTTTCTTAGTAAGTTAAGAATGTCCTTACCGAAAAAAAATTGTTTTCTGAAATGGAAATTTTATTTTTCTCCGAGAGTTTGAGCTCACGTCACTGCTTAATTCGGAAAATTTCATAGAAGACTGTACGTAGTTTTTCATTCAAATTAAGTAGCAGAAGTGATGCAATGGACTTCATAGACCAGATTAAATGATTTACATTGGCTGAAGGATACGTGGTAGGTAATGATGGTGAGAATTTCTCTTCCGGCAGCAAGTTGTTTTTTTTTGTTATTTTGCTACTAGCAATTGATTGCAATTCATTATAAATACCGCACAATCTTTCGACTTAAAAAAAAAACGGTAGAACTGTATTGAGAAGGAAAATTCAATCTGAAGGTTTGCGTTACGAGGTTTACTTCGATAATTTAAGCTCTTCTCGTATTAGTCTACCTGAAACCAGCCATGTGAAGTCAAGATGGAACTCTTGAATTGTTTTTGCAGGAGTTCAGAAGAGAAATAATAAGTGAAGTAGTACCTGCCGGTAGAAAGATATGATAAAAACAATACTATTACAATTAAAAGTGTAATTCTGCAGCTGCAGAAACGATTCACATCCAAAAGTAAGCCTTTCGAACCGTGGGCTACCTAAATTCTCTAGAAAAAGCTGATTATTATTTGGATATGTTCACTAATGTGATGGTAGAGGTGGTTACGAAATTTTCGTTCCATTCATTTTTCCTTTCAAATTTCAATGTAGCTATTAAATACAATGACCTGCTTAATGCCAGAAAATGCTCCTACTTCAAAACAATCGAATTCACATTTGGTATTGATATAATCAATGAAAGTTTCGTTCAGAGTATTTAAGTCGGACCGTAAGCTTCTTTTTGAACATGTTTCTCATAAAGCCAGTAATGTGGATTCTCAGTCAGGCAAAAGCATGAAAATTGATGCAAAAATTTATAAATATGTTTTGTGTCATCTCGTGTGAAATAATAATAGGTCATGACAAAATAACTTTTCAAGAAAAACCTGAAATTTTACCATATTGGAAGGCATTGCATTATGACTAACGAGAGGTGCCAATTGTCTTCTTTTCGATAACCACCTTGGATTTTTTCAACATTTCAATAAATTGCGACAATTTGTTCCCTCAATATTCTACATGCGTAAGGATGTATGTGGATGAAATAACAACATAACTAAGTATCTTATCTCACTTTATTGGACCGACGATTATTTCCATATACCTAATCTCACCGTGACTTATCATATGGGAGCTTATCCTAAAATGGTTCGAATCATTTTTCTCAATGTACGTCTAATTATAATTTTCTGATGTTATTTTTTCATATAGGTATATTAGCCAATTTTATCCGTTTGTCATATTGCTACGAACGTTTCTAAAAAAGCGGAGTATTAACGTGTACCCGTCCAGCGCACGGCGCAGAAGTCAGACTACGACCTTAGGATGGATTCTTGACTGTTGATGTGTGTGTGTCTAAATGTTGATTTTAGCGTGTTTAAAAAATCTACGTGCTGAGACAGTATATTTTTTTCACGTTCCCGAAAGGAGAGGTGTAGGGCGACTGACTATGTAAACAGGGCAGGCATACGTGAGTATAGCCCTCTGTAGTGTATGCGTCCCATTCTCTCGAGCGCTGATTCAAGCCGTTCAACAATTCTTGACTGTTGATGTGCTAACTATACGAAAGTATGCAAATTTTTTGACGTGTAAAAAAGTGTTCCTAACATCAATGTTAAATCGAGCTTCTTTTTTATACAGCGTGTTCGTCGCTATAGATTGTGCTTACCAGCCATCATTGGATCAATATGAATCATCAACGAAAACACCATCAGTATTCTCTGACTATAATCCCTCAAAGCTACTGCTTAAGGAAAGCACTAGAGAAGAGCTCCCATCTGTTACGGAGAAGGAAAAGCATCAGCAGAATCTAAGGTTGGGTTCGACTATCGTTCGATCACGAACACGAGAAGTGCTCCAATCTGATCCAACTTTAGCCGGTTCTATAGTTCGTTTAGCATTTCACGATGCAACTACTCGCGACATTATAAATTGTGGAAGAACTACGATGGGAGGACCAAACGGGTCCATACAATATGAAATAGAAGGCCGTAATGAAAACCGTGGACTTTCGAGACCCATGAAAGTTGTACATAGTATTTGTAATGAGGTCTCAGACTTAGAAATATCACTTGCTGACACAATTGCGCTCTCAGGAGCAGCAGCAGTAGAATGCAGTGGAGGACCAGAAATTAAAATTCGTCTGGGTAGAAAGGATGCAACCGAACCAGATCCAGCCAAAATAAAACATCCTGTACAAATGCAAACAGAACGATCTAAGGTTGAAACAACTTTACCTTCAGCAGGCTTAGATTCAGATGGATTACGGTTATACTTCCAACGGTTAGGTTTATCAGAAGCAGAATGGGTAGCACTCTGTGGAGCTCACGATTTAGGACGTCATATCACTCTACTCAATATGCCCAAGTCTTGTTTAAAGAATTTAACCCGAGAATGTTTAGAAGACGCTCCTGTATCCATTCCGTTCGTAACTAAAAATCCTGATACTTTATCAAATGTCTATTATCAAAAACTTTTAGAATGGAATGATCGCAAGATTGAATTAGGAGAAGTTGCTTTCATTCCCACAGATGTGGACATGGTTGTGGATGCTGGTTTACGGAAGTATGTAGAACGATATGCAAAAGACGAGCAAGAGTTTTTTAGGAACTTTAGAATTGCTTATCAAAAGTTAGTGGATGTGTCAGCAACAACTAAGGAACGATATTAAGAAAATAAAAAAAATATTTATTTCATTTCATAAGGAATCAGAACATTTATCTGCGTCTATCAAGAAGAACATTCCACTAATGATGCTTTTGATCCTTCAGAACTATCCTCACTATCACTTTGGTCGCTGTTATTTTCATCACTCTCTTCACTATCATTACTGCTTTTATTCTGAATAATTATTTGCTGCAATTGTTGAACTGTTTTTCGTTTCTTCACAATTGGATTCAAAACAAAATCATGATTATTCCCAATGAAAGCACTTATGGCTTCACCAAATCCGTCTGTATCTTTTCCAACAAACGTGTTATGGATATCTTCATTATCTCGTCTTGATATAATACCAGTAGTTAGTAAAACTACGTCTATAAACTGAGAAAACGATGGACATTGAGATTTCACTTGCGTCAAGGCAGCATTCCTTCCTCTCCATCCACCTTCTGAATGCACTATGCTATGTATAATTGTTTGCAATCCTTTGTCTGTTAGTTCTGCTCGCATTTTTTCAGATTTTCTCATCGCTTCCTTCATTGCCGGTGTTATTTTCCAACCATCCTCCTCTTCCAATTCATCCTCATCTTCGACTAGTCTGGAACGACGATTCTTGCGTTTCCGAGCATGTTGATAATTAGAGGTAGTACATGTCTGTACAGATAAGAGACTAAATGGTAATTTGTACTTCGATGACTTTGAAGAATCGGATGTTGATGCCATTGCTTGAGTGTGAGAGGAAGAGGGTGGTTTATTTTCAGTATCCTGAGATGTATGGAAAGGACATTTCGATTTGTGAACTCGACAGCATGCTACACTGCAATAACCTGCACGACACTTTGGACATTTATATCTAAGGTATATGGTGGAGAAAAAGAAGCAATGAGGATACGATGATTTGTATGAGAAGATGAATTCATTTCATCAATTATATAATGATGGTGTTGTTTGATTTCATTGATCATAGTTGAATTCTTTTGTGCACGTACTTGCTTTCGGATTCATTGCAAACACTGCATTTTTTCAACAAAGATTTCTTCTTTTGTTGTGGTTTTCTTGGCATTCTATTTATGTATCACTGAATAAATGAAGCTGATGTGCAGGATTCTTTGAAAAATTCGATGGTGATAAGAATCGATGCGATCTTGGCACACATATCACGCCGTTGCCACACCGTAGCTGAATCACATACACTAACCAACCAAGCTTATGATGAGAAAAGAATTGAGCACCTACCTACTATCATATTCTTTACTTACATACGAAAGATCTCGTTGAGAATTATGTAAGCTCTCTCTCATCTGAGATAAGAACTATTGGTGTAGTTTACGAATTAAAAGCCTAAATAATAAATACTTAATACTTAATACTTAATACTTAATACTAAAACCTACGTAAACTACGCAACCTACCTAAACAATTCAATCTCAGATAAGATAGAATACACATTCCCTCAAATAATTGCATTTCCAGCATTTGTGGTTACCGCATCCAGCATCCGTAGTCTCATTATTTTGAGATTCAGCCCATTTCTTTGGAGGAAATCGTATGACGTCATTGGACTGTGCTGGAGGTAAGTCTATCCAAAGAAAGAATTCTGTATTCACAAAATAAATGAACAGATCAAAGTGGAGACCTAATCATCATAAACCGCATACGATTTGTAATATTCCGACAATGATGAACAAAATATTTTACTTTTTCCTAATCTCGACCATCCTAAATACTAATGCACTCCCAGAATGTTCATCCAATCGACCAGGCTGGGCAGATCACAGAACACTCTTTATACCCCAAAGTATGCTAACTGGTACTTCCACAGATGATGCATGGGCTGAAGCACTCTGCTGTGTGTACACTCACATTCAAATAACGACTTCAGATCGAAGGGCATCTTTGGAACGATACGACGGGTTCACTTATAGCAAAAGAGAAAGTACGTTCGATGACCTCATGTTAGCTGTTTATAATGATATTTGTGATATGCCTATGGGTTCTTCTGATTGTCAAAATAAAGCATCCTGTGTAGAGGAAGCTTTTCGTACAATTAATCCGACAATATCTCCAACTCTGCATTCTTCACCGGCTCCATCAAAATTTCCTACATATTTTCCTTCATCAATGTCTTTAACAGATCCTCCTTCTTATGAACCCACTTTAGCAATTACTGAAGCTCCTACTATAAATTCAACTTCATTTCAATCGTTTTCTGTGAACGGATCTTTGAGTGATGGGTTCAATAGTTAAGTAAATGGAAGAATATCTTTCAAGTGCATGAAATTCGGCACATAAAGTGGATAAAATATATAGGTATATTAGTGTAAGTGCTTCATTTATTATCCCATTATTTTGTCATCTAGATCAGTAAATGATAGATATAAAATACCTGTGCCGCCAACCACAGCTATAAAAAGACCTAATAGCCTTAAGAATAAGACTGAAAATATGTTATTTGTCTGCACCCTTAGAGTTTCGTCTATTGGAAAATCTGGAATATGCCGTACTTTAAATCCCACTGGAGAATCATGTGCTCTTACTAACAAAGGTTGATCATTACTTTCTAAATAGTCTTCTGGATTAATGGAGAACTTCTTTATTCTTCCGCATAAAAAAAGAGATGCCAGTAAACTTAATGACCACCAGAGCCCCATTACTATATTGGTTGCATCCTGATTGCATTCCTATGGATATTATGATCCAAAAAAGTGAGAGTGAGCCAAACCATGCATATGGAAATCCGTGGACTAAAGCATGGAGTAAAAGTATATCATTTTAAATTGCTTACCTCTGACCCATTTATAATGAACTTTTGTACCCAATCTATATCGCTAAGAACAAAAATTACACCAACTATCACTGAATTTCTCAATATAGCCAAAAATGCGATTTCTCCTCCTGGTATCACTTCTCTATATCCAACATATGGCGCCGTAAGTCCTGTGCAAATTGCAAAAAGAGCTGAAACAGTTTGATACCCATAACCAGAGTATCGCAACGGTCTGAGTTTAAGATTAAACCATGCACGTGAGCCCAGATTTGCAGCAAGTACACTTATTGCAAGTGCTACTCCAATCAGAGTTATGTATTTCTGAATATTGTTTTGCTCGGGCGCAGCACTCGCTATGGCTAAAACCAATATAACTAATTTCCTCGGCCAATCTGAGGAAAAATGCATTAGTATCTCATAGGAACTAACTGATGGTGCACCCCAGACAAGCATAGCGATGTGTAAATGAGCTAATGCAATTTCTTCTGAAAGGACGAGACCAAGCAAGAGACCTAAATAACCTGGTTTCACACCCAGGTCAATATCTTTTAAATTGGAGTAGAAGGAGAATGTGCTCAGACATATTTCTTATATTCGACAGGATAAAAATAATTGAACTTACCGGTACCTGAACATGCAAATGTTCTTGACAAAACAGCAATTGCGATCGTTGCTTCCAGTCCTGAAAAAGTAGATAGGGAGCTTTTCCACGATCCAATCAAACCAGCAGAACCTCCTACGATCGTAATATTGAATGGCCGCCCATATTTATCGATATATAAGAGGCAGCGTTCTTGAAGACCGCCTGAGGTTCTTACTCTATTTGATACTTCTTCAGCAACACCCTGCACCTCTCCAAGAAGATTTCCGCCATCAAGAGTAGCATGATAACCAATTTCATACACAGTCACACCATATTCAGTCAGCTTCAATACGATATCCCCATATTTAGTGGGATGCTCGGGGTTTTGAGCTTCTTTTAAAATTTTATTTATGACGCTCTGTTTGTATGGTGCACACCCAATCAATATATCATCATCAACAACAACTTGTGCATTCGAACTGTTCCCAAAATCTTTTTTTGAGGGTTGTTCAACTTTGGGCACATGCCGTATTTTCTCACCGTTCGTTTCATGATGAGGTATATCCTTTTCAATCTTTTTTGGTGGGGGTTTCTGCATATCTTTTGGTTTTGATTTGCTTCTAAACATCGTTTTGGTCCCACCTCTCTTTTCCATATCACTTTCTTCTATTTCAGCTTCGTCTGCCGACGATTTATTCTTCTCTAAATCTCCTTTTTCCTGAGATAATGTGTCCTTTTCTTTGTTACTTTTTAATTTTGGATTTGTTGCAGCTTGACTTATTCCTTCTCTGTCACCAGCCTTTGTATCTTCTTCAGTTTTAGTCTTCCTTGCTTTAGTTTTGGTATGCTTTTCTCCGACTGGATGTCTTTGTCTTTCTATGCTTTTTGATTTCTCTGTTTTGCTACTCCGTCTCCGTCTTCTTTTTGATTTAATTTCGTCACTTGATTGATTATGGCCATCTTTGCTTTTACTTCTCCTTTGCTTCTCTCTTTTTTCTTTGGTTCTTGTTTTTTCGTCTTCTTGAGAATGCCCCTGTTTTTTTTTCCTTTGATGAGGTTTTCTTTCATCTTCAGTTGTTCCTGTATGTTTAAAATTCGTTTGATCTTTCTCTGTCGAAATTTTCGATGTCTTGTTGTTGGTATCTAAATCTTTGGAGGAACTTTGGTGCTTTCTAGACCTGCCTCTTGCAAGCTTTGTACTCTTCTCACGAATAAGCGACTTTCTTTCTTCTTCTTCGCCTTCACTCATTATGAAGACTTTGAAAACAGGTTTCCCTTGCACTTTACTAAAACGCTTTAAAACTCCCTTTCTGGTCAAAGCTTCTTACTCAATCCTCAAAACCGCCATGAACCTGGAATGTCTTTGTGACCAAGGTTTAGGTTGCAGTCGCACATCAGAACCTAATGTTGCACAAAAAACATGGATTTTGTTTCGTGACTTAGGAACAAAAATTCGCCAAAATGGAAAAAAACTCTCTAAGTAAAATGTCCAAACCTAACTACTATTTTTTTACAATCTAAATAATAATTATTTAGTCAAGACTGAGAGAACCTTGTATAAATGACCTTTCGTGATTCAATTTTTATCTTACTCCACTTTTTCATTTTTGTTGGTCCGAAAGCAATAAATTAGTGAAAACGATGATTATTATTCCCACAACCAAACCATAATTTTCAGCATTTGCGAAATATTTTTCTTGACTTTCAATTTATGTTCAATTTGGATAATGTATTTTCAAATATTTTTATATTCACAAAATTTATGATAAAAAAGCTAAGGAAGTTACGCAAGTTGAACTGACTACTGGATGAAGAAGATAAGTAAATTCAAATAAAACATGGTCAACATAACAGAAAAGGGCTTCAGCGATACTTCAATCGATTAGAAACAAGAAATATGTTAGGCAAATGTAATGTCTAAATCCTGCATATCTCAACATGTTCGACGCAGTAGTGCATGCTAAAATATTCGCAATATCCAAGAAAGAGGAAGGATAGGGATATAAATTTTTGATTTATGTAATCACTCTAGAATGTTGCGGAGTGAGTACTCTGTGAGGAGAGAAAATAAAAGTTGATAGACATTTGGTATATATATGTATTTGAATCTACACCTGTAACAAAACTGATTGCATAAAATAATGGCTAGGATACGAAATTGGTCATAAGAGTTGTTATGGTGGAAGAAATTGAATATCCCGGATGAACGTAAAGGGATATATAAGCACAATATTTTTTTAGTGATAGCTGTGTTTGTTACTTCCTTTCAAATAAAAATTAGCTATTATACTTTAAGGAATCACAAATGAACTGACTGGCTTTGTGATAATTTTCATTACGAAAAATTGAATGAATAATTCCTGGATATAAATATTGAGAACACAAGAAACAATCGAATACGAAACTGCTAAAAAATAGACATAAAAGCAGAAGTAGTTTTGACACTGAAATTGTTTTGAGGTAGGGGGACACAGTTAGAAAGTATAGGAAATACGTATGGATGGAAGAAAAACTATTGTGATCCTGGTATTTAATATAATATTTATTTGAGATAAACAAAGATGATGAAGAAATACGAACTAAGATATGAAATCATAAATATTGGGGAACGAGAATTGGAATCCTCATGAGCTTGAATATAATTGTTTTAAGGTGGAGGAGGTCCCCAGGATTGGCCATACGAGGGAGGAGGATAAGATCCCTGTGGAGGATAGTGGGGGTATGGTTGACCTTGCGGGGAGTACCCTCCTTGTCCTCCATGACCATAGCCTTGTTCACTGTGAATATCAAATGGGTAGTAAAAAAATTAAATGTAAGTGGAAAAAATTCAAAACTTTGAAACTTTCAAAAATAGTCTAACTTACTCATAGGAAGAGGGTGCCATGTGGCTTGGTGGGGGCTCTCCATATCCAGAGTGAGAAGGTGGTGGTGGCCCAGAAGGAGGTCCGCCATGTTCTCTTGAGCCAGGTCGAAAGCCGGAATTATGATCCGAAGGTCCTGGATCGCCACCGTAGCCTCCACCTTGATCCATATGAGGAGGATTTGGATATTGACCAGATGGAGATGATCCATAGCTACCCATTGATGGATGTCCGTACGAATCATAATGATTCGAATAACCTCCCATTTGACCTCCTTGATAACCACCACTTGGTGGAGGATAAGAACCATGGCCACCACCTCCAGGGCCAGGGTTGTAATACCCTCCGGGGCCACCGCCATACATATTTGGGGGATACCCTCCGTAGTGTCCCTCGGGACCTCTTTGTCCAGGATAACCTTGGTCTTTCTTTCCTGGATATCCAGGGTAGCCTCCCTTACCTTGTCCACGACTGTGTTTATCGCTATTCATTCCGTCTGAAAACGCGATCGCCGCTGCAGCCTCTTCTTTGGCTTTGGTCTCGTTGTAATCTCGTAGCTCCTTCTTGTATCGTTCTGCATCTAATGATGCAAGAGAAGCGTACCGTTTGACCTCTTCTTCGCCTTTCGGAGTCTCTCCTAAGGACTTCCATCTCTTACCAATCAATTTTCCCACCTCTTCAAACTTGACCTTGCCTTTTTCGGTCATCATCTCTCTTGTATGTTCTGGATCTAATCCTGTTTCAATGCCGTAGGTATCATCCTTATTCAGGAGAAACTTGGTGATCTTTTCACGCTCTTCACGGAAAAAGTAATTGTAGGCACTCAAGGGACGCTTAGGCTTGTCCTTGGGCTTCTTTTTTCTTGGTTTCTTTGTGTTGTAAGGGATTTTGTTCGGATTTTTAGTACTCATGGTGCTCGATTCTGCACCGTTGAAACGTAACAACAACAATGAAGGATTATTAGTGTTGCAAAGTAGATTTTATGGTTCTCTGACAATTCTCCGAACAGTAAATGCACATGACTATGTCATGTAGGGTGATGATACTAAAGCTCATTTATTTAAATCCGAAAAGACGCCATAGAAAGCCCAAACACAATGCCAACGTGGAACAATACGATTCAAACAATAAGATAAGGAATATGTCAGCTTATTGATGGTTTATTCGCCCATCCAAGTCGAAATCTTTTACTCTTTCAGTTGAATTGACTCGTGTTGGATGAAACATCCTGCAAGCGTGCCTGTTTGGGGACGAAATTTAATTCAAATTCGGCATGGATTAAATAGGGCGTTTGCTTACCTCGTGTTGTCGTTGATTAACTCTATTTTATGAAAGATATTCTGGAAGTAATCCTACAAATAGGTTCTATTTCTAGCAAATAATTAGGTTTTGATTGTGTTTAAAACCACGAAGATGAGCTAATTTTGTCAATTCCTTTTTTCATTACCATCTTTGAATGCAGTACTTGTCAGTACGTATATCATATATAAAATCGTTTTCTTCCGGACTTACGTATGTTGAAATAAAATACTATGCAACGACTTTCTCATTTTCATCCATGAAAATACGATTCTATCAACCTATATAACAGGTTAAAAGGGAAAGCGAAAATTATTATTAGAGCTATTCGAATATTTGGCTTTCTTTCTCAGAACTATGGTATGCAACAAAGAATGTAGTTAAAAAAAGAGAGTTTTTTGTAAGTAGACCTAATAAATTGATCCACATTCTTTATCTTCGAAATTCTTATGAGGTAAGAAAATATTTTCATCATAGTGATTTTCAAATGTGTCATAAACAAACAAAAGTATAGAACTTTATTGAGGATTGTTCCTTGCATTTGATTTATTTTTAAATTTGGATTTATCATATTATTTCTCAGCCATTCAATATTAGAAAAATCGTGTCTCCCTCATATTTCGCTTTTGCTTTTTAAATTTTAGCATGTTGAGATAACAACAATATCCTCAAACCCCTTCTTGGACAATGTCAATGTGATATCGAACGAGTCTTTCGATTCATTCATTCGCTATGACTTGGGTTGTCATTCACAAAACTTAATTCACAACAAAAGATAAACCATGTTGAAGCAAGAGTCTTTTCTCTCTGGAGATTAAGCATTACGTACGTACGGAATACGAAATGATCATAGGCACCCATGTTACTAAATTACAAAACATCCCGCGCCAGAAAAAAGTCATTCCTGAATCAACTTGACAAGACATACTTCTACAAATAATTTATTCTACGACATACCTAGACATATATATATTCGTTCATATAAGCACTTACACGGACAGTATATTATTGAACCCTACGAGAAAGATGAATAAAGTATTCATGCAATCTTTGCGCAGGGGATCGGTTTATATGACTTCCATCAAGTTTAATCAAAAGAATTGCACACGTCATGAAATGATAGATACGCATCTATCTTAATTTAGAAAAGGAATCTTAATTTTTCATCAAGGTCCGGTTATAAATCCGTTTTTGTACCTCTTTTTGGAATCTTTCAATTTTGGTCCTGTCCATGGAATCTCTCTATTTTTCGGAATAATATTCTTTTATTTGTTCACAATTCAAAATGTTTGGTTTGTAAGTGATAATTATAGTAATATCGATAAATTAATAACAAGTTATAACTTAATTAGGCTTATAGTTATGTGTGAAACAAAGATATGCCGCACAAGGTTTTGATGTCCGCGCCGATTTTTAAATTTGGGTTCAGTTTACTGAACTCTGCATTCAAGGATGCCGAAAATAGTGTCTTCTCCCCTTGATCCTTCTAAAAGTACGCACGCTAGTAGTGAGCTGTAGATCCGACCACCAAAGAGTGCACCAGACTGCCAAAGATGGAATCAACATTTGGTCCTTAACGGACTAGTAGAATTTGGTTTTCATGAATCAGTTGACTCAGAAGTGGAGATGTCAAGGATAGAGATACAAAGGTTAGAGAAAGAAGTGTCTTCTTTGAAACACCAGTTATTTAACAGTGGAGGTATTGTTTGACTAGACCAATTACTATAAGCTGAAGGTAAACTGAAATGAAGAGAACAAAATATTAGAGAATGTGTGAAGGGGAAAAAAGAAAGAAAGGGAATGGAAGAAAAGAAAGAAGAAGTATTATCTTAAAAAAGGATGATTTGTTACTCAACCCTGTTCTAGCAATTGATTTTGATAAAGATTCAGATGAAGAATCTCTTGTTATTGATCCTAATGGTTTTAGTGGAGACAAACATGCACCACAACCAGGTTCACCAGCCTATGTTGGTGATGATGAAAATAAATCACTTGATATACCTGCTCATTTACAACATTTACCTCATGTATTGTGTGTTCCTGCTTTTCAAGAGACTATAGACAACTCATGTAAGAAATTATATGTACCTTGGAAATCAGATTTGGTAATGGATTTGACTTTGTCCGAGATTCAGAAGAGATGTCAGATACAGCAGATGTAATACAGTACTATGCTACAGAGGGGGGAACAGAAAATCCAGGGGCAAATACAATTTGAATGAAGAGGTTGAACCTGCTTTATTTTTATTTTTATGTAAAAGAATATTGGTCCTGGATATGAAGCACTTTATAAGGATCTATGTGAAGCTGCAATCTAATCAGGTTTTTACCTAGTAAAAAGTAGGTTTCAAGAAAGGAGAAAATTGCATTGTCAAGAGTTTACATGTAATTGTTATCAAACTTATAAAGGTGATATGAACAAGAAATAGAACTCATCAGTATACCAAGGGAAGTCCTTTAACAACACAAGAGTCTTTCACTTGGAAGTAAAGGTATAAATATGAACAAAATTGATGGAATAAAGTATCTTGATTTCCATATTTTCTACCTATAGGAGTAAATATGGTGTGGAGAACCCAATGGTGTGAGAGTTACTGTCCCAGGTGTAAGAAATGTGAGGAGACTCATTTGCATTTATTTCACTGTCAACACCCCCAATCACAAATGCTGTACAGGAAAGCATTGGATGATATGTTGAACTGGCTTACCTCTCAACATATCCCAGACGTACTCACCCTAGACTTACTCAACCTGATTACCGAATGGAGGCAATATGGGAAAATATCAACAGAATCTTCGTTACTGTCCCCACCCATTCAAGAACAACTCCGCTTAGGATGGCATCACCTCATGGAAGGAAGATTGTCTGTGTCCTTCACCAAGTATATGCAAGAGTACTACGAAAAAAGAAACATAAGGAAAACAAGCTTAAGTTGGACGGCAGGTTTCATTTCAAAATTATGGGCATACCTTTACTGGCCCGAATGGACCAACAGGAATGAATTCGTACACAAACTCAATTCTGAGGTGTCTCAAACACGAAGACGTGAAGAAATGGAAATAGAAGCGCAACTCCTGTTCAAATCGGAAATTCGTACCAATTTACTACAAAAAAATCAGTATCTTCTGGATGATCCACTCACCGTTATTTTTGAATTACCCGACGCTCAACTCCAAGCGTGGATCAATCAATTTCGCGTAGCAGTGATTGAACGAAACAGAATCTTCATTCCGGAAAATGACCAAGCTTCCTCTCATCTTCGGACATGGCTTCAATCCAGCTTACTTGCTACTTCCAAACAAAGAGTAGGTTCGAATTGATATCATAAAATCTCGCCTCTCATAAGAGAATTACGAAAACGCAGTGTTAAATTCAAATCCTGATTTATTTAGACATATGCATAATTTTGAAAATACAATCACCACACAATCTGATTAGACATCCCAAACAATGCAGAACTTACATCATGTCCATGACTTCCTCCTCCAAACCCCACTCACTACATTCCTCCAAACCTATCTCCTTCTACAGATAATAAATTATTCCACATCCAACTTCCAACTTCGGCCACCCATGGTGGAAACCCATCAGCTATTATCTACTCTAACACCCCATTCATCTACGGATCCTTCTCCATCCAGCCGATCTCGCCTACCTTCATCAAGTATTGTAACAAACAGATACTTGATCTGAAGGTTGACTTCGACCCAGCTTCACTCATCAACATTACCACCATCCTGAGCCGTCCCTGGGGCCTTGAATGCTGCGTCGGATTTCGTTTCCCTCAATCCCAAGCAGAATCTGTGTTAGACCTTGTTGAAAGTTCAGGTTTCAATGAAACTGAACACCGCGTTTATCCTATCCCCGTGGCCTTCTTTACCTACACTTCCGAATGTCTCATCGATATGAAAATTGAATGGGACATGACGGAGCACCTTGGGAGGATTACGTTCATTTCTCGAGCTGATGGCTTCGGGGACCGTTTCAATGTTCCTTCTGAACTCCTCTCCCATGCATCCTATCATCTCTCTGATCCTACCCCATCCCATCCGTCCAACTCAATGTTTGTTCAAATGAATTGGAATCGTTCTAATCAAAATCAAAAATAAAAATAAAAAATCTACACTTGATAGAGTATAAAACCAAGAATTTCTTGCCTGCCGTGCGTAGCGCCACGTGTCGCCCTGGGAATTTCAGGCAACTAAAAAAAGTATTTAGTTATAACTACTACTTAATCTTTGAGTTTTTTGTTTTTTGTTAAGTATCTTGATTCAACAGAAAAAATGACACATTAACTGGAGAAAAATAAGTATGAGTATATGCAACTTCTTCATGATGAAGGTAATTCCAAAATAATCAATCAGGTTAACCTGATTGATAAGTATGCTCATGAAGTGTATTTCCTCAACAATAAAAAACATCATGTTTGTTTGCAATGTTATGGCTGATGTGAACAAGGACCAAAGACCTCTCTTAACTTGTACCAGGAAAGATAACGATGGGAAAATGTTTACATTTTTAGCGCTTTCTTACCAAATCAGAAACAATGGGTATTTTGTTGGATATTTTCGAATGTTTTTTCAAGGTTTTTTTGCAGAGCATACTCAGTCAAGTTCATGCCATAGTAATTATAGATGGATGTGTACAAGAGTTTTCTCAGATAGACGATGCTATAGGAATTTCATTTCCAAATGCTTTTAGAGTAAGGTGTGGCTTTCATTTGGTGAAAATGGGATGGAAAACAAAGATTGTTTGCAGAAACTCTTACCCAAAACTGGTTCACCAGATTTATGATACCTTTTGTAATCATTTGAAATTATGGATATATTCTTGGATGACATATCATTGTGAAAATGAGATGGATGTTTATTTTCAATCCCTCCTAATTATTTGTATTTTTGATGTATCATAAAATGTAAAAGCAACATGTCAAGTCAGGCCTGCTGCAAGTTTGAATGGAAAGTTGATGAGTCTCAGAAAAATGAGAACACAGAAGAAAGGAATAAGCAGATAAAAAGATGTGTTACTCACCTTCAAGCAGAATTGAACCATCAAGTTCTAATGAATCAAAAAGTAGAAATTGAATGGTCAAAGGAAAGTATAAAAATGAATGAAATGATTACTATGCATGGATAAAGTAAAGTATTGGACTCACAGAAATCAGTGGGATACAACATACAAGAATTGTATGCAAGGAGTAGTATCCTTCAGAAAAAAATCTTTGAGACTCTGTCCAAAGTGAGAGTTATTGCAAAAGCTAATGAAGAAATAGGTGTTTATATAGGAAAACTAGTAAGTAAACTGAATACTTGGCAATTGGATCATGATCAAGATATAAAAATGGGTAATTTTGTTTACTTCAGTGAGGTTACAACAATTATCCATGAGGACAAGTGCAACAAAGTAACAACAAAGATGAAAAGATTATATATGCTATAGTAAGAGATAATGAACAAATGAAATTAGTTACAAACATGCATATAAAACAGGAGATGGAAAAGAGAAACCAGACATGCCTTTTCCTTCTTTTTCAGATTTTTTATATTCCACACCATAAAAGACATCTCTGTTAACCAAGGAGGAGTTGGAAGTGCTCTTTCAGGTCTGCTCTAGTATGACAAGGAATATCAATAAACAAGAGAGTAATCATATTTATTACACAATTTACATATTATTTTGTATTCTTAAAACTCACATTGTTATTCATATAAGTTAAATTCATAATCAAGGTTACAAAAAATATAAGAATTCAGTAAACCAAATGTCTATCTCTTAATGTAAGTTTTTTTATTGTGTTATACTTTCTTTGGTAATATTTGCTTCTCTTCAACATGATTAGACAATACTAACTTTTCTCCTTCTGGGGAGAACTTCCTCATTTTTTGAACTACTTGTTCATTGACAACATTTGTTCCAAGATTCTCAATTGAAAAGGATTCTGGAGCAAAATCTGGTAGCTCTGGTGGAGTAATTTGAACCTTAAGTTTACGCATAGATGAATCTTCTGTAGAGACTGAATCTGTCACTGGGCAGAACCCTTTTTTTGTTCAGGTGACATGACAGTGCTTTCTTGTTGGTCAGTGTGATGATATAAGACCTCAAGAAATATTAAATGTATATTTGATATTCCAAATGATAAACCTTCTAGTGTAGAAAATAAATATCCTACCTTCAAAATTTTAAAAGCTAAAGGGAAAACCAATTTTGTATCCTTCCTGCATGTTGGGCAGAATGAAAAGAAGGTCGTGGAGAAATAAAAGCCCTCCATCATCTCGGAATAAAATAAGAAAGAAAACAGACTTACCTGGATCCAAAGTCTTAATGGACCAGCTTGTTGTTGCACAGCCATGCCTTGTGCCAAGGATATTTGGTCGCCATATTAAGGAAAGAATAATGGAAGCAACCAGATTTCTAGTCCATGTGTGGATACAGTTTTTCATCACTCCAAACTTTGCTGGATGAAGATCAAACTTTGGCTGCCAAAACATCTTTTGAGACTCATTCTTCTACATTTGTAATTAAAATCAATCCTACAAAGCAGATAATGGAAGATTTTCAGAAAAGAGCTTTTTAGATGTAAGAAAACGCAGCCAGCAACCCATGGATTTTTGCGCTGTTGGCACTCATCACCAGAATGGTGTAATAGAGCGTCATTTTCAAACTTTGTCCACAAAAGCTTGTACCTTGCTTCTTCATGCAAAAAGATATTGGCCATCCATGATCACGGTCATTCACATATAAACATGCCAAATTGTTGTATAACAACTTGCACCTTGATGAAAATCTCCTATCCAAAAATTTAGTGGGCAGAGCGAAAATCTTCCACTTGAAGAAATACATACTTACTTGGGGGCGTCTCTATTATATGCTTGATGCAGATTTACAATCAAAGCAAATGTTAGCTAAATGGGAACCAAGATCTAGGTTGGGAGTTTATTTAGGACACTCACCGTCTCGCGCTGGTTCCATAGCCCTCGTTCTTAACCCTAAAACCCTTCACGTATCTCCATACTTTCATGTGGTGATAGATGAGAAATTCTCGACAGTACCATTCTTGTCCTCTAATGATGTGCCAACTAATTGGATAAATTTGGTGAGGCTGGCAGAACATTCATGACCTGAGGATTATGATGTTGCCAAATCTTGGGTGGATTCTCAAAATAATCCAAATAAATACTTGTCCAATGAAGAGGGAGATAAAGGTAAGGCAATAAATGTTAAAGAAACAATACATCCGATCCCAGAGTTGGTAGTTACCAGTGATAATGAAAATGTTAGCTTCAGAGGAGATAAACAACTAGTGCAATTGTTCTAGCCAACATTACCAGATTTGAATGAATTCACAAGACGAAAATCAAGTATAGTTGCCAAACCAACAGAGAAGATAAGAGATTCAGAGCTACTAAAAGAATGTATGGTTTAGCTACCAGAATTCCTATGATGATTAAAGATACAGGATCCAAAGTATTTGCTTTCATTACTCACCTAAAAAATATACTGACTTTATTTGATGACACTATAAATAAATGTCACTATTATGCCTTGATGTGTGTTATTTTTTGCTTCATGTGGCCATAAATTAGCTTCTCTCCCATCTGTGTAACTTGGTGGTGTTTTTGATTTTCCAAGTATACTAATTGTGCTGGAAATATCACTGCATTATTGCTTGGGGAGTATGCACTTGGTGTGTTCATGTAAATCATCAGAGGCCCATCCTGAGTACTTCTTGTTCAAGACTAATTTCCTTTTTCTTGGTTGTTGCTTTGAACTTGTTTCAATCTTTTTGCCTACTATGAGTCCCAATTAATGGTAAAGAAAAATATTATTAAGGGTTCATCACTTGGGGCACAACTGTCCTGAAACAGAACAATCTGTTTATTGCAATTAAAACTGCTATACCTACTTCAAAAATTTATTTGTGTATAGCAACCATATTTTCCAAGCAAGCAAAACAATCACAAAATATTCCGAAGCAGACAAAAGCATCAAGGAAGCCCAATGTGTGCAATTCTATTAACTTTGTACCAATAATAAATGTTGCTTGGAGCCCAATCTTGGAACATGAATGTTTATGTTGTTATTATTGATGGCTCATAAGCTCCTTTTAATAGCAATGTGCATACCTATTCACAAATTTCTTTATTCTCTTGTTGTCTGACTGAAAACCGATTTTTGACTCACATATTAAGGAAGAGATGGATTTAAAAGCATGTGCTAGGAGTTTGTAGTAATATTTTATTCCGTTGGAGAATGATATTAACTGATGAGCGTCCATCATCTATTGACGAACCAAATTTACTCAAATCATTTCAAAATTAGATAAAATTGATCAATCCATTACTCTTCATACAAATATTTATAAATATTAATATTAGTAGCTGTGTATGAGGATGCACTAACATTTTAACAAACTCTACTCACAAGGTGCATTTCTTTTCCTTGTTCTTTTTATCTGCTGGTTACTTCGCAAAAATATTGTATTGCTAAAGTGAATATCAATAACGATTTCTTTTATTTTGTATCGAGCTTTTGGGAGATGGACAAATACGTCTGAAAATGAACTTTTGGTAGAGAAGTATTCACTACAGGAATCGAACCCCTACCACTTTATCTCTTTCGAGGTAAAAAAACGTGATCAGTTTCGATTCTTCTTTTTTCACATGGATTTGTCCGAGGTATTTCTATCCAATCAAAACTTGCTTTTTTTTATTGATTTTGTTTTATCACACTCTTTACAATTGAGATTCGTATTGGGCTTCTGAAAATGTCAGCTTTATCTTTTCGAACGAGGAAATAATTTAAGAAACATCTTCTTTCAACTCTCGATGGAACATTAGCTTTGGCCTTGGTATAGAACTAAAACCACAACTTAAGACTTTCACTAAAACGAAACAGAAGGTCCGAATCAATAAATAATTAAAGCTTTTCGTGCTTCACATCGTACGTTTTCAAGTTGCTCCTGTAAATCCTGAAAGACAACATATGGTGTCATAACTCAGAAATACAACAAGGATATAAAAATTATAGTTAGGACACTTATTTAACCTGTCAAAATGATTCATTAATTATATTAGTTCCAATAGTCCAGTGTGGTAATCCTTATCCACGGAAGCTTTTTTAGTTTGATACACTTTCAAATTGAGTTAACCTGATTTTTGTTCCAAAATTCCTAAACTCTTTCAACTATCCTCTCAGTTTCAGATGAAACAACCAATTCTTCGTTGACAGAATTGAGAGTTGGGGCTTCGATAGAATCTTCATCTGCGTAGTTCTTTGTCGATCCAGCAGATGTACTTAAAATGAATGTCCATGCCAATCCTACAGCACACAGGAAAGGTATTTGCAAAGGTTCATCGACATACCCGAACTGGAAATACTGAACAGGTATCCAGAAAGCCCAATTTCTCTTCAAAAGTGGAACGATAGTACTTTGTACTCGTTCCATGGTTGCTTCTAGAGACAAGCCCTGCACCCATCCGGTTAACGAAAAAAATACAGGGTAATATATTATTGGGATGATGATAAATTGATTTGCACAAGTTTGTTCTAATGTAGCGAGAAAATGCATGTCAAGCATTTGATTCTGATCTGATAGAGGCACAATTGGTAGTAACGATTTGAAGAAGTGACCATCACAAGTCTCAGTGATATATGGAAAGAGGGCACATTGTACGGCCCTATAGACCATATCGAATGCAACAAAAGCTGCTGCACGTTTCTTGTCGTATTCTTCATCTTTAGATTGAGCAATGGCATCTCCGAGAAAAGCAAGAGCTCCCCCGGTGATCAACTTGGTTTCAAGAGGGCTGTGATTTAATGCGTCTTTGTACATGGAGACAACGATGTCTATTGGTGCAGGTGATAAGTTCAGTTGAGTGGAGGAGCATATGTTGGTTGTACCTCTTCGTGATAATGCTCTCGGATAATTACCCTGCAACTGATATTTCACATGTTGAGTGGTAGGGCCGAAAGCCTCCACACTACAAACAGCAAAAATAAAAGATACCCATGAGAAGGAATGAAAGTGCCTAGACAATACCATTTTGCGGAACAATGAGGCTGTAAGGAAAAGTATTCTTTTTCGTATTTCCGTCGAATGTCTGCATCAGGTTAAGACTAAAAAATGATGTAGTAGGCTTTTTTGAAAGTGAGAATCATGCTTACGTCAGCTGACTCAAGTCTTCTTTTCCCAATTTTCATTTGAAGCACTTCGTGAAACAAATATTTACGAGAATGGAAAGACGATATTACGTCATCAAACTTGAGACGCACGATTTGATAAAATGGGCACAAAAAACTCATCATACTATCATTGAATTGTTTGGAACGACTGAGAATTACTTCGAAATTCAAACTATTGCTTAGTCAGTCACTCAACTTTTGTCGACAAAATGGATAGCTGGTAAACATTTCAAGTGTGCTTGTATCAATAACATTTTCATTTCGAAGTACATAAACAAACGCGCTGATTCTTTCTGGATAGTCTCGTCTTAGTTCATACGAAGGAGATATTCCGCTTTTTGTTCATAGATGAAGGTACGACCTGGTGAAAATATTGAAAGGCTAAGAATTGTACATCTTTTAACAAAAAGATGCATTATTCTCTGAACTTTGTATTCTTTATCACGAGAGTCTTCAATAAGAATGTAGATTTTGCTATTGGATTGATTGTAGACATTCATCTTTATTGATTAGCAAAGAATATGTACTTATGCACGAAAATTAGTCTCATCTTTAGCTGAAAAGTTAAATTAATTTTCTGAGTCTTCACTTATAACATTTACGAAAATGAAGTCTTACAGAATATTTTTCACTCTTTTTCGTGACATGCCTTGCTTTGATGCCATAAATTGTAATACCTATTTTATTGCAGTTGTAAAGTTACCGAATCAAACTTCATCTATACCTATAGCTTCAATTTATGTCAAAGAAAATCTATTTCTAAGCTCATTCCGTCTGAGGATATTGATATCAACAAAATTCAAATGCACTTTAGCCCTTCCTTTCATGAACTTTAATGAATATGGAAGCAAGATTCAGTTGAATACAGAAAGTGGATGTTGTGAAGATTCGATTAGTCTCATAAATTAAGTACCGTAGGAATGTCAATTTTTTATTTTATATGATGAAGCTTTACAATATCAAGGATGCACCTATCCCTAACCCCAAGACTCCCATCGGCCATAATAAGCTTGGGGAATATATGAAGGAATGTGCCGTAATTTATGGATACAACCCTAAGAAGTGACATACCCTCAGGGCGCTTTGTTCTTTTGGTATCACGAAGGTCATCAACTCTACCAACCTTGGTACCCATGCTCTTTACCAAATTTGTAATACGTAAACTAAAGAACAACCCCTCTCCATGGGATTTTGGCGTCTTTTGTAGATATCCGTCCGAGAACATATCCGTCTTCCAAGTTTCACATATCGTTGGTTTCCTTTCTTTCCGGATCCACATCGTGTGCAATTCCATATTCCATCGCTATTTCAGCCTCCCTTTAGATCAAGTTAAGCTAAAAACGAGCTCGATTAACCAATTCTAGCGGCTACCAGCTTTTCTCAACAAGTTTTAGCCCTATTTCGACACCGAACAGCATTAAATTCATCTACATTTCGTTAGCTAAAAGAATCGCAGCTTCATTTCAAATTCCGAATTAGAGGTCCTTACGTCGGAATCCCAATTTTCGCCATCTTCAGTCGCCAATCAGAAAGGAACAAGACCTAGAACGTATTTTCGCCGTTTGTAATTAGAGATTCAATCGTCTCAAAAATTTCAAAAATTTCAAATCAAATTTCATGCCTAAGTAATTAGCTTCAAATCTGCATCAACCAACGGCTTCCCAAGATTCGAATTTTTCAAGTAATTTATTTAGAAAACTCCCCCGATCACGTTTTTTCAATTCTTTTTCCATACTACGTCATCGACACCACCCGTTTACGTCATCATCAGAAACCTTTCTCCATCACTTCAGATCTTAATCCCGCTTAAGATATTTCTGAATCTTGTCGAAATTATAAAGGATAACTCTGTCCCCAGTTTAATAAATCCATCTCCGAGAAATGCAACTATTAGAAATATATCTCCTACGTTACATCAACGATCAAGATTTAGATAAGCATATCGAAGAATTGCAGTTACTACACGAAGGCGAAGCATACATAAGTAGAGCTCATCAACCAATCGGGGAAGTTCCGATTCATCAGTTAATTCGCCACTTCCATTATAAGTGGGAAGTGCTCAGCTTGCGATTAAGAATAGCTCACTCAATGCTATATGACTTTTTCAATTCAAAGAATTTATATACTAACTTTGAAGAAGAGCCATATACTCGCGAGGAAATAACACAGTTGACAGAAAGAAGGCTTTCCAAAGTAGAAATTACGAAAAAACTCTGTTATATCACTCTTCACTTAATCCAAAATATTGACCCATCAGATTTTCCAACCTATATCCAAAGAGACCACTTAAGAATAGCGTATCAACTGATTCACCAATTAGGCGATCATCAGGAATAATTTTCGGCTTAGAGGCAATATAAATTCATCTTCAGAATACAGCACCATAACGATTTTTTGACAACTATGCTTCAAACACCATTTTCGCAATCCTGTCCCGCATATGCCCCCGCATCTCAAATAACCCCTGACTCTGTGGACGAATTACCCACCCAAGAAAATATTTTATTCACACAGGAATCAAGAAGGGTTTTATTTGATACCATCAACCAATCGAGTAATCACAATAACAACAGAAATTATTATGATCAACTCTTTTCCTCAGACTCCGAAGATGACGATACTGCCGAACCATCTGACATGTCTATCTCGGATTCAGATTGCTCATCCGTTTCATTACCTGCTATCAGTTCTTTCGAACATCTGCCCTTTTCAGCATTCTCTGATAATCATCAACCAATCTCACCAAAATCAGACATGTCCATTTCATTCTCATCGAACTCAGACATGTCCATATCCGACAGCAGCTCAACGACATCCTCTGACGAGTCATCTATATCATCATCTGACTCTAACAGTTTCACATCAAACGACTCTGACAATTCGTCCGTCAATTATTTTAATCCAGATTACAACAAAAGCAAAGAAATATGTGGAATCACTGACCTTCTCGAAAAAGAGGAAATCGACAACCTTCTTGGAATTCATGAAATCTCTAGACCACCTCCGGAACAGGAGAGTCTTCCGAAATCAGAAATCGATAAAATTGGATCTTTCAACATACGGAATAAATACGACCATGATATTGCGGCTTTTTTCATGATGAAGGAAGACTTATCTTTTTTAGCAATCCAAGAACCTTTCCCGGCTACAAATCTCGATTCAAAATCCTGGACCAATTATAGGAAAAATGAGCTGGAATCAGCACGGATAACCTCCTATGAAACCCCTTTTCAGGTAATCTTATTTGACTCCTGGAAATGGGGTGGCAAAATTATTTCCCCATTCCAAAGCACCCATCATGGCAGAGCTACCTCTATTGCATTCCAATTTAATGATACTCAACAATTGGGAATAATTTCGATTTACGCCTCTACTCAGGAATGTGCGCAGGAGGAGAAGGGAGACGAATTCAATAACATTTCTTCATTAACTATTTCTATAGAAAAAATAATCAAACGACTTCACCATCAATTCCCAGGAATATGCATCATGGTTCTAGGAGATTTCCAAGAAACAATCTCAATCACGGACAAAGATAATCTGGGTAATTACAGAAAAGCTTACAAGTCGAATGGCATTTTAGCCAATCTTCTCTCAACGCATACATCCATTGTAAGAGACCTAAATCCAGAACCAAATTACATAACCAGATTTGGGGAGGCGGGTGGCAGGGGCATAGACCACATCCTTTTCCCAACAAATCCAAAACATGCATCATGGATAGTCTCCGCAAAAGTAGAAAGAAACAGCGGAGCCATGTTCTTCCCATCTGATCACTCCTACATTAATTGCAATTTCCATCGTCAAGGAAGCAACAACAACCAGGACAGTATTGAAGTCCGCAGATTTGATTTTAAAAAAATATGCAACATAAAATTAAAACGAACGAATCCATCATTGGAATCTCCTGAGTTCATTTTGGACGATTCGCAGTTTAAAGATTGTTCTAATTTCGCAGACCAGCAAAAAATGTACAACGAAATACAATCAATTACTGCAAACAAAAGCTCCCTATCGAACTATTATTTAAACGAAACAGAGGCTCGTATTGGAAAATTATACAATGATATATGGAAAGAAGGAATTAAGCAGCGATGACCACGCGGCCGAGCTTTCATTTATCCTCCGTAAATTTCAAACAGGCGTCAAGGACGTCATGACCCATCTAGATTACTTTAAGGATGACAATCTCAATCGTACGGCAGGAGTGAAAAGAGGTCGACTGAGAAGAGAAAATGGCTTCCATTTCACAAAAAATTCACCAATCCAAACAAAGCTGCGATACCTCAAAATCGCGTCGAAACTCCAACTATATCGACTTAGGCAAATTCTTTATTTCTGCAAAGAATATAGAATCCGAAAATTGCATTCTGAAAATGATTTTGATTTTGAGTCAATAGACAAGACGTGGGGCAAGATTTTGACTGAGAATCGAATCAAATCACAAGCCAAAGTATGTTTTCAAAAGATCACTGACGAACTATTTACCAGGGAAAAGCATATCGAAGCGATCGCTCACGAAAAAGAAAAGTCTGATGATTCGCCCAATAAATCTTCTCACAAAAACTCCAATATGAAGAACTTGAACAATACCCTTCCTCATACGTCCGATAACCTCACAAAACTCATCAATGTCTGGCTCCAAAAATCGAACTGCAACCATAATTTCAACTCCCAACATGATGACCAAAAAGCATATTCTTTCCTCGACGACGACATGTCTCAATACCTTCTTCCCATCAAAGACTTGGACATTAAGCACGTGGTGGGTGGTTCGCTAAATGATGTACGCACTTTTTATTCGGCGGTCCAATGTTCAATAAATGTTCTTTCAAATTTTAATAAGAAAATAATGAAAGCACAATTTTGGTTCAAGCATGCGACTCTATCTTACCTTCTGGACACCAACAGCATCGACCAATTTTCCACCAAAATTATGCAGAAAGATCGCTCAGCACCAGAAACACATAATGTTATGTGGGACCCGTCTATGCAAAGCATGAGGAAATGCCGTAACGAATATGAGGAACTCATCGCTACCAGTGCTCACCATAGCCACTGGATGGCAAACTCCAAAGCAAAGGAAGTTTGCGCATTCGCGAAATTACGAGAAGTAGGAAAGTTAGGAATACGAGGAATCGACTTATTCCCAAATCGAATTATCACGGAAAAAGATATTCCGAATCTGGTACACAATGGTAGTAAATTGTCCAAAGCAATGAAGGCCTCTTTCATCTCCGCTCATGGCAAGCATACCGCATCACTGTTTACCCCCCCCAAAAAGGACCTAACGGAATTATATTACCCATTCTACCTTCTAAATCCCAAGGGCACATTGATGGAGGAAAAAAATTTAATTTCTGATTTTTACAAATCAATTGGCAGCATTCCGTCTAAAGCGAGGTATAATGGCTTCCATATGGCTACAATTGGTCGATTTGGTGCAAGATGGCAAATAACACTTTTAAATATAATTAAATTAATTCTTTTGTTACGTTACATCCCCACAGACTTGAAGAAAATGGCAAGGTTCCCTATACCGAAACCAGGCAAGGCCAACGAATACCGCCCGATATCGTTATGTCACGATATCTATTGCTTCATTAATGGGATATGCACCAAAATCACCAGCAAAGGGATCGAAAAAGCCGGTTTTCTCCACGACGGAATCGTAGCCTATCGTCCGGGCAAAGGGTGCGGGTCATTAGTCACCATTGAACAGTCATTCCGGGAAGATTGCAGAGAACACTCCACCCCTACGGCGCAAGTAGACGAGGATGAAGAGAAATTCTTCGACAGAATCCCTGTAGAAATCCTCTTAGCGGCCATGCGAATCAACGGCTTTCCAGAACAAGGGTTCCTTGAGATCAAAGCGAGTGGAATGGGAGCTAAGTATGTAGATATTATAACGAAAAAAGGCATTGCTTATGCTAAATTCGTGTGCGGTCTGGAACAAGGTAATCCAGACAGCCCGACAGTGGCAAACCTTGTAATAAAACTCAAACACGATGTATGGAATTTTATTTCTGAGAAAGTGCGAAAGATTTATGAAAAGAATAAAAACAACAATCAAGGAAAATACAGATTTAATTCAGTAGACAAAATCGACGGTGAAGTTATACTATGTAAAATTGGATATTGTGATGACAATTCCAAATATTGCTTCATAGAAGATGAAAATGACTTATTATTTTTAACTCATTACTTTCTACAACTAGCAGGTGACCTTAGTATGGTCACAAAAATAGGCCGTAAGGGGTCCAAGAGCGAAATACAATTCTACAATGTCTCAGCGGATTTCGCTCTTAAAATTCGCAAAGTCTTTTCTTCAGCCTGGAGTTTTGTGCACGACTCGCCGACTCAGGAGGAAGTCCCAATCAAAATCTGCCTTAAAAAATCAGAGTTGCAGAAATTTTTGAAGTTAAGCGACTACGCCAACTTGGAGCAGGAAGAACAAGCTAAATGGGACACAATCATTTTCCCTAAAGCACACCGCCATCTTGGCTTAACGGCAACCCTATCAGGAATCACAAAGGAAACAAGCAAAAAAACCCTTTTCAAAATGACCGATAGAATCAAAAAATTGAAAATTCCACATATGCATCATGAAACTCAAGTTAAAGCATTCAACATGCTATGCAGCTCTATCCATAGCTACGCCCCTCTTCAAGTAGATTATGACGATAAAGAACTAGAAAACATTGATAAATCAGTTGCAAAAATTTTGAAAAAATCTAGGGGATTATCTTCTTCAGATGCTAAGCATAGTCTCTTCTTACCTCAACACATGGGAGGAATGGGCTTCAAGTCCATCCAAGACGTAGATTTAATCAGTGTCGCCAGGGAACTTGAGATAACAAGCAATTCGGACTCCATCGACTCTGAAGCATTCCGATCCAGGATCGCTGCAATTTTAAATTATGAAGACAATGAAATGGAAGATGTTCAAAATCATGCATGGAATGCAATAAAAAAGCTCGCACAATTCGGGATTTACTTTCGGGACCACTCCGAATCTGAATTAAATGAAATATTTGCAATGTTAGAAAAATTACCTAGATATCAGGGAATAGGTTCAGGTAGATTCAAAAACGGTACTCAACCTTACCTGGGAAAAGGAAAATCAGCTAATCTGGAAATAGCCTATGGAGGAATTGTGCACCGTATCCTGTTAAAACTCCAAGCAGTGGATTGGAATTTGACCACATTTGAAGAAATGTACAAAAACATAAACTCCCCAATTAATTTAAAACGTCTGCTCAAAATCAAGAAACAGATAAAAGCAAAGAAATTTGACGAACTCACCTCATATTTCTCGTGCTACGAGTGGATAAATTCAAATAATTCCACCTCTCTTCCAAAGGACACATCAGCATGGAGACACATCGATATAGGTAAATTACTAAAAATCAAATACCCATCTTCCTATTGGAAGCTATCGAACGAAGAAATATTTTCTGAGGCTCAAAAAATACTTTCACTAGAGAATGTTGTCAACGAGACTATTACAGCAGATGACAACCTCCCCAATATCTCGCGCGAATACAAAATAATCTGGGACAAAATCATGAACTCTAAATCACCGATTTTCGTCGCAACGGATGGATCCCATCAGAAACCTACAACATCCAATACTCTATCAGCTGATAATTCTTTATCGCATCATTCTGCATCTTCTTTTGTACTATGCGAAGCAGATATGTCAAATACAAATAATGAAAAGCCTGATAACTGGATTCATCTACCTTGCTTACCTCTACTATGTCGGATATCCTCTCTACCGAAATTCATAGGAACAGAAACATCAAATGTCGCCCATGCCGAATCGCACGCTATTGCGATGCAGGAATGGGCGTTACCGCCCTACATTCCACGCATCTTGGTGACAGATAGTGAATCTGTAAGAAACGTGTGTATAGGACTCAGAAATGTGGAAAATAAGAAAATCAATAGAGTTTTGATTAGAAAACTAATGGGAGGCATCAGTAAATTTATTACAAGCGATATCCTGACTCACCTACAGCAACGAGAATCCATCCATCCTACTCATATCTCCGAACTGGTTCGCAGCACTATAAGCTCCTTGGAAGAAAGGATAATGAACATACTCCCTATTGCGAAAGAATGGACATTCCTGCATCCAACTGAAGAAGATCTTAGTATTGCGGTATATGGAAAATGGAAGAAAGCATATTTTGACGAAGACATATCAAGACCAATATTTCAAGTCAATTCTCACCAGCTAAATGAGACTGGTACAGGCTTCAACCAAAAAAAGCGGTATCCAAAACTGACTCCGAATCTGAGTCTCTTGAATATGAACCACCACGCCGATCAAGGCGCAGAGTTAGGACGAACTCTGAATGAGGCTCAGCAATCGTCAAGTAACCCTTATCTACGAAATCCACCTTCCGCGCTACGATTTTTCTTCTCTTGGGAGGGCTCTACTATTGACAAACACATCTCAGAATTCACTAGGGAAAAAATATTTGAAGAACGTTTAAGCCGACTCAAAACCAAGAAAACACAAGGGTTATTATGGAGAACGATGGAGCACGTAACGGCCACATGGGAAAATTTAGGGCAACATAAAGGATGGAAAAGATCGTTGGCTGGACTTAGCAGAACCCATACACGTAGCTTATACAAATCCGAAACTTATCGGTTAGGCTGTCATCTAGATCTAGAAAATCACGATATTTGCCGAAAATGCGATCAAAATATCCCTACTAAATCAAAGGATATCATAAAAAAATGTGCAAGTTGTATGTGGTGCCCGAATTATAGTACGCGATCTTGTCCAGAAGGTAATAGAAACCATCTCTTCCTTCAATGTCAACATACAGATATAGCATCATTTCGAAATAAGATGACAAACTTGATAGAACAAAAATTACGCTATCTTCTTACACAATTACAAAATGCAACAAATTTTAATTCTGTTAAAAATCTATCAAAGCAGATGGAAGAAGAATGCCTCTTACTCCAATCAACAAGCCTATCAAAAGAAAACCCGCGCAAGAAAACAGAAAGAAGATTCACATATATCAAACTAAACGACCTAATGCAGAAATATGAAATATCCAATTTGAGCGAAGGCTTATCGATCCCATGCCCCTTCTTCTCCGAAGCTTTTGGCATCCTACCTCAATCAATTGCAAAGAACACGAAGGATGAAGATCTAAAAGTTATTGACGTCTTTTGGCTGGGATTAGTTCCTATCTCGATAGATAAAATCATCAAAGAAACGTGCAAACCATCCCACTTCCTCCAATTCATTCCTAACATCGCAGCCTGTAAAGCACTTTCGACAGAATGTTTATCCACCTGGAAAGAAATTACGGATCTTATAATGGCGAAAGCTATAGGCATGCATAGAATCATAGGAGCGATCAGTAAGGATAAGGAAAAAGAATATCGAAAAAAATATAAGATGGTAAAAGGCACTTACAGGGACCCAACTTTTCGGGCAGAAATGAACAGAAAGCGCAAGCTTCTGCAATTATCAACTACTACCATCCCAACAGTCAATCCATCCCTAGCGATTAACCTGCCGGAACCACCAAGGAAAATCTTATGCAATGGCATAACCTGTAACAAAAGAAATAAAAGATGGTGCTTAGATCAAAATTTTTCTTCAAACAGAATCGAGCCATCCAAAAAGCATTGTCTGCGATGCTCGCGTTTTTCGACCTCCATGAAACACAGCGCCAACATCCTAAATTCGATAGGTCAGAATACAGGTAACTCAAATCTACAGAAACTTCAATCCACTTTGTTACATTCAGCATTCAATGGGATCCCTTATCGTTCAATGATGAACATGCTGGAGGAAAACAAACTTACTTCTGAGCCTTCAACTGAAGCAAAATTCAACAAAAAACAGAAGATAAAGGATAGCCAAAAAACAATATGCAGAATAATTACACATTCATTCAAATCAGCCATCACCATAGAATCAAAATGTGAACACGACAAATTCACAACAACTGCAACCAAGATTCAAGAGGGACTAACAGCAAGTCGCGAAATTCTTAAACAATCAGCTTCCACATCAACCTCCAACCATACAAAAATCAACAATAGTGATAAAAAAACCAAAAATCCCCCAGTTATAGTTCTGGATGAAACACCTACCTCATCTCAAATCATCCCTAACGACTGCCCAACAACTTCATCAAAGAACGTGGAAAGACTCCAGAATCAAGTGCTCACGGACGGAGAGTTCATATCTGACGATGCCATCACTATGGCGGTAGAAATCCTAAGGCAGAATTCGGAACAATTCAACATCTTCATCGCAAATGGCTTATCTAATATCGTCATTGAGGAATGGTCTCCTACAGCGGGATGGGAGAGATTTGCTCGAATTTTTAATTCCCCAACCGCTATCTTCTCGAAACCAAACGGCACATACATCATTCCAATGTATAGACCAGGCCATTGGTATTTGGTGGCGGTGAACAAAATAAATCGTAACAGCTATGAAGGCTGGATTATTGATTCACTTGGTAAGGGAGATTCTCACACCAGCGCGCACTCGAAAATCAAGGAGGCATTCGCAGGTAACAGGGGAAGGTTCAACTGGCATACGCCTCAATGTCGAAAACAGACGGAAAATGAATGTGGACCACGAACCATCAGAGGCATTTCAGATATCACGAGGGGAATAAAAAATTCGGTGAGTATAGGAGACTGCATAACTAACACAACAATGATGAACAGCAATTGCAACACTTACGAGGCGAGTACAATACGACGAGAAATATCCAACATGCTAAGTTCGCATAGGCGAGACATGCGACCGCAACGAATTGTCTATAAACAGACGAGCTCGGATGCTGTTAAGAAGGCTGGAAAATTAAGGAGAAACAAGTATAAAGGCAGCAGACGACGTAGATGACGGAGGAAAATTACGAGCAGAAATAGAGATATCGAGCGGCTATCCCAGGTTGACTTTATGTATTTTCATATCTTATCAGATATTCCATTTGTACTGTGACCATGTAAGTAGCTACGTATTTGCCTTGATGGAGAAGGGAATTCCGCGTCCACACTGGCACCTGCGCCCTTCGAGGACCCGAACATATGTTCGGCCGGAATTCTTGTCGGGGTGGGTAGTGAAGCTTCTTACTACGTCTTAGTACGATTAAGTAATAACACGATAAAAATAGCGATTATAACATAACCGTAGGAATGTCAAATCAGTCGATGGACTTGCGCCCTTACGTGTCATTCAAAGGTGAAAGCGTCACAAATTATCTTCAACAATAGACATTTACTTCCATGCGGTACATACGTAATTTATCAAAATGAAATTCAACATGGGTATCTTCCTGCTTTTTTACAAAACCTTGATTATAATTGCGTTCTTTCCCGTAGAAAATGGTATAAGGTACGTGCTCAATAATTATGTCCGGAGTTTATGTTACAGATTCTAACTATTTACTGCATACTAAGTTTTGGTTGAAATTATGATAAAAGAACGGTTTTTTCACCTGTATTTTCGTGCAAATCTATTGAAATGGATCCACGACCCATGAGGATTGAAAATAAAGACAGCAACAGCTAATACTCTATCTGAAGAATTAGAGAGCTTTAGAATGCCCATGCTACTATAAATAACTATGAAGAAAAATAATATTTGGTTTCATAGTGTGTTCGACATGTTCTTGTTTATGTACAAAATATCTCTGTTCTTGGCAAAAAGTTTTGAAACATCAGATTGAGTATTCCTTACGTCATGATGTTATGTTCATTATTGCATACGTATGCACGAATCTTGTCATCTATCTCTTTCAACACTAAAGAGTCTATTTGTAACCAAGTAAATTTTATCAAAGTTTCTTCATAGAGACTTTCAACATCGCCTGTTTACATCATATTTACATGAACTGTTGTCGATTGTCGAGAAACGTCCAAAATGATGTCCACATTTCGCGCCTTCATCACTGTATTGTCTCTTCTGATTCAATTAGGCTGCACTCATTTGAGGGTAAATGCGTTCACATCTAATGAAATAATAAATTATCAGAGATATTACTCTAGTGAGAATGTATGCAGAACAAGAGTCTTTCAATCATTATACAACGACAACAATGGGATTGTACCGATCTATAGCTCTTCCACTCCTTCTAAATCACGCAAATCTGTGTCCTCTACTAACGATATGGAATATCAAAACTCGTACTCTCCATCTTTGCCAACCCTCCCTATGAAGAAATTTTATAGAGGAATTTCTAACATATTTGGCGTCGTTGCTGATGTCGTAGTAAAAGATCCAATCGTGAAAGATTTGCCACCTTTATTGGAAGAACCGAGTGAAAGCATACATGCTCAATACACCCATGTTCACGAACATTTCGTAAACGTTGCTAAGACCAGTTCACAGACACAATTAATGTCACTAGTGGATATAGAATGGCTCAAGGGGCATGAGCAAATTGTTAGCGAAGAGAGAGTCCAAAAACTACATGATGCAATTGTCGAATGGGAGGAGTACAGATTGCCTCTATTAGTAGACTCTCGAAGTGGGGCTATATTGGATGGACATCATCGATTTGCTGTCGGCCAAATTATGGGTCTGTCACGGTTGCCAGTTGTTCTTGTGGACTACTTAAATGACGATTCTATATCAGTCGATGTCTGGCCTGAATGCGGATACGATTGTTTGACAAAGGAAGAAGTTGTTCAGATGTCTCTTTCGGAAAGTTTGTATCCTCCAAAGACTTCTAAGCATGACTGTATATCATTAAAACCAATCAACGTCCCTCTTTCACATCTGAGGTAACAAGACAATAGAATTGTCTTTCATAAATGCTCCATTTCAGCCTGGAAAGCAGATCATATGGAACTCAACTTTCTACACATTTGTAAAATAAAAACTTAGTTGGATTTCAAATGGGTTTAGTCTTCGTTCTAAATTATTAACCCACCCTTTAAGAACACCTTTATTAGTACTCAATTTATCGTTTTAAATTGAGTCAAAATGAAAATGAAATATGATTATTCTAAAATTGAAGTTTATCTTCTACCAAGGAACTGCAATTCATTAATTTATATCATGAGATGTGATATTTATCAACATGAATTCATTATAGTTGTGATTCTTGGGTATCGTACAACAATGAATTATTTCAGACAGCAGTTTATCTTTTCTCAATGATGCATAAGCAATCATGTAATTTCAATACAGCAGCAATCACTGTCTCTGTGTTGGGAAATAAAAAATGAATAGGTAAGATAATCAATCCATAATGGAGAACATACGTCATAATTGTGTTGCACTTAGATTACTAACTAAAGTCGCGTGTCAAGTAAATGTAATGCCGGAGACTTGAAGTACGTCAGCAAAAGGCAAATTGAATTATTTTTTCAGTCATGTACCATGGCAAATTTTCTAATCGAAATCCAAAACGTGGGCTACTTGATAGTCTACATATGTGTACTTTCATTAGATTTCAAAAATCAATTGATGTACCGTTATGAATGGTTTTATTGTACTGATCTCTCAAGTAAAACACCATATCGTTTTTGCATTCTGTTCCACAAATCACAACATTCTGAAAATCTCAAATGACGTACTAAGGTATAGCGACCACGTGAACAAATGGAAAGAATAGATTCGTTTACCTAGTTATCTTTGATTCTTCTTTTCTTTTACAAATAAACTTCTTCTCATTTTTTTCTCTCGGAAGAATATTTATTATGCTTGGCGGTATCCAAACACTGGCTAGCGCCTACCTTCTATTAGTGCTAAATGGTGCAAACGCTTTTGCACCTGTTAGAAACTCTTTGGCTCAGAGTCAAAAATTTGCACATAACAATGGTAGTCAGCGTTTAATGTGTGGTTTAGTTGCTGCTATTGATGATGTATGGTCCGAATCCAAAAAATCAGATCCTGATAGCATTGCACTCCTAAATGATCATGCGAAAGATCAAAATGAAATTCTTGAGAAAACATCTCAAATACTGCATCATCGTGGTCCAGATGGAATGACATGTTCATCAGGAACCGTTGGGGATGCACGATGGGCTATGGGTCATACACGTCTAGCTATTGTTGATCCTAACAATAGAAAAGCGGATATGCCGTTTCAGTTGGATTTTGAAGTTGAAAATCAAACGAAAAGGATTAAATTAGCTGCTAATGGAGAAATTTATAACCATGAAAAAGTATATGCTGATCTAGTAGAAAACGACGGATGGGAACATGAACGTATTTCTGGAAGTGACTGTGAAGTGATTGCGCATTCCTTTGCAAAGCACGGTGGGCCTGCCACAGCAGCAAAGCTTGATGGAATGTTCGCCTTTGTTGTCTTTGAAGAAAATGTTGAGGATGGAACCGTAAAGGCTTTCGCCGCCAGAGATCCTGTAGGTATCAAACCCCTTTACTACGGTCGTTCTCTTAATGCTGATCCTGAAAAAGGCGAAAATGATGCCTCTGGATATGTATTTTCAAGTGAATTGAAAGCTCTTGTAGGACACGTTGTACCTGAGTCTGTTACAGCTATTCCTGCCGGACATTACTGGACTCCTGAGGAGGGTTTGGTCTGTTATTACAACCCCGAATGGCTTCGTAATGTAAGTGTTTTCATTGCTTGTCTTCAATAAGAAGTGCTATTTGTCCTCTCTTATCAATCTCGTCAATCTTACAAACATAGGATGAATACGCACCATGGGAAGAAGAAAATCATGAAGAAATCTCTGACGATGAAATTCGAGAGGCCTTTACCAAGGCTGTAAAGAAGCGTATGATGGCTGATGTTGACTATGGGTTTTTCCTTTCCGGAGGTGTTGATTCAGCTGTCGTTTCCAACGTTTTGTTACCCCTTTACAAAGAAGCGAAGGAGGAAGCAGGTGACTATTCACCAATTCCAACATTTACTGTAGGTATGGAGAACTCTCCTGATGTTATGGCAGCAAAGGGTGTTGTGGAGCATCTTGGAGGAGAGAAACATATCAAACATACTATTCGTCATTTTACTCCTGAGGAAGTATTTGACAAAATTCCTCAAATTATTTATCACATGGAGACGTACGAAGCAGAATTGATTCGTAGTAGTATTCCAAATTGGTTCCTTGCTGAAGCTGCTGCGAAGGAAGTGAAGATGGTGCTTACTGGTGAAGGAGCTGATGAACTTTTCGCAGGATATCTATATTTCCAGGACGCTGAGACCCCTAAACAATTACAAAATGAATTGAGACGTATCTATGGAATGCTTGGAAATATTAATCTTCATAGAACAGACCGCATGACAATGGCTCACGGTCTGGAAGCACGTGTTCCTTTCTTGGATACAGAATTCACAAAGAAAATAATGAGCGTTAATCCACAGAAAAAAATTGTGGATCCAGAAGCAGTTAAGTCTAACTCTCGTGGAAGAGAAAAAACGATGCTCAGAGAACTATATGAAGGATCTAATTCAGATGGTGATACTATCCCTAGACCTGTTCTATGGAGGGCGAAAGCAATGCAATGTGAAGGAGTAGGAGAAGACTGGGTTTCTATTTTGCAACGCCAAGTCTCATCTTTAGTGACCGATGAAGAGATGGAAAATGCAGCACAAAAATTCCCCAACAACACTCCGCAAACAAAAGAAGAGTATTATTACCGTCGTGTTTTTGATGAACATTTCCATGGAATGGATCACGTTGTAATTCCTTGGGAAGGTGGAGGTCGCGCTATGGGTGCAGCATGGAAGAGTGATATGTACACAAGGGAGGGACTCAAAGACGTGAACTTGCTCAAACACTCTCTACAAAAGGAGAAGGAAACTGTGCTTGCGGCCACATCTGACGCAACAATGCTTTCCTCTCGCTCTCAAAAGAAGCCTCTTTTCTCAAGACTAGGATTCTCTAAAAAACCTGTACAAACTTCTTCAAAAACTGCCATCTTTGCATCTCTGGCAGGTGAGAACTAAACTAATACCATTTTGTTATTTTCCTATAGTAATTTCCACTTAGGCTTACAATAATTTTTGATGTTTTTGTAGATTCTATAATTGAATCATCTGTTGCCGAAAAATATTGTGATGATGCTAGGATGAAAGCTGGAGAATGCGGGTATGATGAATTTGAGTCATGGTTGACAACAGGAGGAGATGATCGTTCTTTGATCTTGAATTCAGGAGCAAATAAATATCATATAAAACCCCAACCCATTGACGATTCTCATGTTTTCCGTGGGTAAGTAGCCTAACGTTTTTGTTTAGTCCTTTTTTAGTCTTTGTTTAGTTTTTGACTGAATTCATTCCTCTTTCTTTCGTGAGCAAGGAGTTGTACAGGAAACCCACCCACTAAGCGTGGATATAATGCGGCAAAAACTTTATTTGAAACTAAATTGAAAGGACTAAGTGGACAAGAACTTGATACCGCTCTACTTGAAATTTTTGCTGACCAAAGGGAAAGATTGGCTCAATATTTGAGACTCCCTAAAGGAGCCCAAATAATCCTGTGTCCCAGTGGATCAGATGCTGAATATCTTCCGGTAGCTTTAGCGCGATCTCTTCATCCATCAAAAGAAATTGCAAATGGTATTACACAATTAAATGAAATCGGAGCTGGATCAGCCCCTGCTTCTACGGGCAAATATTTTTCTACTCATGCTCCTTTTCTGGGCAAACATGACAACGAAAATCTCACAGGTTTTGATGGAATCAGTGGAACTACTATTCCAGCAAGAGAAAGTAATGGAAAACTTATTAATGCTTCTGAAAAAATGGATAAGTATTGTACGCAGCAGTTGGAAGATAAACGATTTCCAATCGTTCATGGTGTATTTGGTGGAAAGACTGGCGTGCGGGATACTAAGATGCCAGGTAGCTTAGAAGCAGGAGCAAAATCTTTTGGAGTCGTCGACGCTTGTCAAGGGCGTTTTTCGTATGAAGAAATGAACAGTTGGATGAATCAGAACTCAATTGTTCTTTTCACAACAAGCAAATTTTATCAAGTGAGAATGTGTTAATAATTCTTCTTTCTCCTTAATTGATTTTTGTACCTGCTCAATCATCATTTTATGCTTTCAATGTAGGCACCACCCTTTTGTGGAGCGGTTATTATTCCACCCTCTATTGCTAGAAAACTTGAATCATCTTCTCCACCAAAAGACATGCTTGTTGGTGACAACGGATTAGCAGCTTTCCTTACTGACAAAGAACTACCTTCATGTTTAGAAGAATGGAAAAGTTCACTTCGCAATTCATCCAAAAATAACGTTGGTTTGGCGTTGCGATGGGAGGCAGGACTAGCAGCTATGGAAGCTTTTTCTCCTGTCCCAGATGACACCAGAACTAAAATGTACAATGAATGGGCAGGAATTGTGAAAACAATGGTAGATGAAGCAGAAATGATTGATACTTTCTGTGTAGAAAGAAGCATCGTAAGCATCCGTATTGCAAAAAATGGTGAGAAAGACGAGTGGCTAGATATGAATGAAGCTCGTGATTTATACAGATGGATGTCTCTTGACGTGTCAGCGGCTGTGCCTTCTGCAACTTCAGAAGAAAAGAAGGCTCTTGCTACGCCAGCATATATTGGTCAGCCTGTTAATGTAAGTGAAAACCATGCAATTGTGAGGATTGCTTTAGGTGTGGAATCACTATTATCGTACACAATCGATAAAGAAAAGACACTGAAGGAGGATGAATTGACAGTAAATAAACTGGCGGCTATTGCTAAATATTTCGGTACACTGAAAAACAGTGGTTTATAATTATACACATTCATGCTAAAAAGTAAACTATAATTTAAGAATTGAATATAAGTTACGATTTCTTTGTTACTCAGCTATGGATAGATTATTATTCTAGGACAAAAGTACACAAGTTATCTCAATTGGAGAAATTTCTGCAAGTGTACTAAAAATGAAATGAAGAACAGATATGAACACGTCTTGAAGGCTCTTAAATTGTTTCTTCCACCTTTATACTCCTCTATCATACAATTTAAGTTATTTATGAACTCACAAAACTCAAGAGGGTGAAATCATACCTGAAACTATGGAATTCAAATACTTAATAAAGAGGAGCTCTTTACGAATCAAATGCAAGTTGGTTTCTGGCGACCTAATTTTGTCATGTACCAAAAAAATGAAGTGCTTTTTAATTGTTAAGAATGGAGATTCGTATGTTTCGTGACTGTAAGAAACATGAACTAGTTAGAAATTGATCATTGTGGTTTTTGTGAGCGAAACAAAATAAAACGCGAGAGTTTATTTGTTTTATTAAAATAAATGACGAAATAGCTTTTTTGAAGCCTTCATATTCATTTATCTCTATAGAATCCTTACACGCGTATTTAAATAAGTCCTTTTCTATGATTACGTCACTTAGACGTACCTAAAATTCCATAGTAAGTCGGAATGTGAGAACTTACCTTTGATCCATCCAATCTACATTCAAATCTCTACGAAGAGAAAATAGGAGAATCCTTTCAGGAACTTCAAACGATTGAAAATGGCGAAAGCACGTTGGGGAGATGAAGAGGATGACTCTTCTACAGAAGGAGACATCGAGACAACACAAGAATCTCAAGTCAAAACATCGACAGGAGTTGTTATCCCCAAAGCTCATACTTCTCGGATTGATTCAAAAGGAATCAAAACTGTAACCACCTACCGTGCGGATCCAGGAAACCCAAATCAAATTCTAAAAACCGTTACTAAGATTCGTGTCTATTTCGACAAAGTTCGCGAGAATAAAGATGTCGAGAAACGCAGACAATGGAAGAAGTTTGGACAAGCTGCTACCTCCTTGGATGAATCAAATGTAACAATTCAATCCCGTGATGATATTTACATTGAAGACCCTAATGCTGATGTAGATAAACAGGACGAAGATGCTGGAAAAGCACTTGCAGGAAATTTAAATGCATTCTGGTTGAAGCAACAACGAAGGCAACTTGAGAGAAAATATGATGTCGACAGCTCTAATTTGAATGCCGAACCTGCTGAAAACAAAGAAGCAGATGGATGGACCAAAGTTGGAGATGCTGGTGCCGGAAAAGCAGGAGGAAAATATGTACCACCTTCAGCACGTGGTGGTGGTGGAGCCCTTGGAGGAAAATCTCTATCTGCCATGGCAGAAAGAGTTGGTGATGGAGGTGGTCGTGGTGGAGGAGGAGATCGCGATCAAAATACAATTCGAGTAACTAATATTTCTGAAGACACTACTGAAGCTGATCTACAGGAATTGTTCCAGCCTTTTGGTAGAATTAGTAGAGTTTACTTGGCTAAAGACAAAGAAACTTTGCAATCTAGAGGATTTGCATTTGTATCATTTGTTCATAGAGATGATGCAGCGAAAGCAATGGATAGGTTACAAGGTTACGGTTATGACCACTTGATTCTTAAATTAGAATGGGCGAGACCAAGCGCTCCGAGAGGAGATCCTGGAACTGAAGGAACACAATTCAGGAGTGGATATGGTAAAGCCCTTGCTCAAGATACGAAAGAAAAGGTTTCATTTGCAAGTAACCTTACAGCTGGCACCCGTAATTAGTTAGTCAAAAACATTTAAAATGAAAATAAATTGTCTTTGTTGAATTAAGTTTTATGAACTCATCTAATGAAACTAAAATCCTCATGGATGTCTACAAGCAATTTTTTTTCAAATGCCTCTTGATCAGTCCTGAATTGTGCAACTCTTGAATATTTCCACCTCACAATTTGGAATCAAAGGGTTTAAAAAGGTTCATGCAAGAATTCACAAAAATTGGAGCATCAAACAAAAACTAAAATTATTTTCAACTGTAGAGGGCGAATTCTCCGTAAAATATTATTTAATATTATGAATAGCAGGAAGAATTCAAGTTATTCTTCTAAAGTAACGAATAGTACAGAAAGCACAAAACATAGATTACCAAAGTTCTTTCATCATTTCATATCTTCAGTTTTTCAAGCTCTTCTGGTGTTAATAATCTTTCTTTTTCTCCAACATTTCCCTTCAGTGAAAGCACGGCTAGCCTGGATTCAGCAGCCTGCCATAATAATCCCCTATAAGAATAATGCCTATTTCTTCTCAACAGTGACTGCCACCATTCCCAAGAAAGAATATGATAACCATCGTATCCCCCACTTATATCTAACTTTCCGTAATCATAGTCTTTTAAGTACGATGGTGCTGTTTTCACGTCAAGCCAGTCCATGGCATAATTGCCTTTGCCACCATATACGTGGTTTGCTACCAGTGACATGAAGATATCTTCCCCGTTCCACATCGGTCCCTCTCCTTGCTTAAGGACAATATCCTCCCATACTAAGTGAGCATATTCGAAAAAGTAGGAGCATAGTTCACGTTCCATTATCATCAATTTTGTTAACACAACATCTGTCCACTTGTGAGTATCAGTAGAGGAGTATCCATTGAACCAGCCATCTCTATCTAATTGTCTACCAAATCTTCCGACTATACGTTTTGTATTTTTATTGAATTCAATGAAGATTTTACTAAGCACATCAATATCAAATTCCATATCGTCGTCGACATGTATTATCCATTCATATTTCGCCATCTGACTGAAGAAAAAGCGCAAAGAAAGGCCCATATCATCATTTTCTTGAGTCGCATCTATGTTTATGACTTTCTCATGTTCATACTTAAAACTAGTTTTGGAATTTGCATGTAACAAAATTACTTCACCGACGTTTGGATGAGCCAATAAAGTAGGCATAAGACGTGACTCACGTATCATTCTGGGTCGGGAGTAATTCATGATAATAATAGACGCTTTTTGCGTCGGAAGAGGGATTGGAATTTTGAGTGCTCTATTTGAGCTGGAGGTAAAAGGGAAAGCTACAGAATCAAGCTCAGGGAAAATCTCAATTGGGGACATTAATGAACTTTGACTTTTCCGTAAAGACCTATGTCCGTTGTTATATTGTGTTAGATTGCTGAAACCTATTATTGTCCAAGTCACAGATATCCCGAATATGACTAGAATTAGATTCGAAAGAATGCGAATTTGTCTTGCATTAACATGAAATTGCTTAGATGCTGATATGGCATGTTTTTTTTCTTTCTTCAGGCGAAATTCCGGTTGGAAAGAGGACACTGTGCGTTCTGATTTGTACAGAATTGACGTATCTTTTTTTCTTTCTAGACGAGCATGTGCACTCCTTGTTTGTATTAAATTTATTCGTTGCATGTTTTGATTATGATTCACAGTTTTTCTATTGACTATTTTTCCAATATTGCTTCCATTAATGATGGGTGTGAAAAGCCAGTTGTTCAGTGTTTTGATGAATGCAACATGAATGCTCTCTAGAAAGAGAAGTCTGACGCGTCGGTATATGTATATAGTATGATTTAGTGAAAGAGGTAATTTTTGATTTAAAAATTGTGTTCATTTGGAAAATCTTTATCTAAAATAATCATTAATTCAAAAACCGAATTATATCTAGCAAAAGGTATGAGTCTTAAGTTCGTAGAGTATATATTGTCACCTATTCGAAAACAAATTTTGGGCTTTCAACGTAATGATGTAATTAGATATATAGATCATAAGATGTTGATCGTTTTGTATGTATGTAGCATTTCAGATGAAAAATCACACATTTTGAAAGTAGCAAAATCTTTTTTTATCCTGATTTCTTTGCTTTAAATTGAGCTAAAAGAACAACTATGTGACAAATTTAAAAAAATGATATAGGTACGGTATATGTATTTGTAACTTTATATAAAGAATCCTTCCTTAAAACGAGCTGATATTTTTTCTCAACGCTAATTCAATTCTCTAAATGAATACTCGTTCACATACAAGACTATGTGACTTCATAGTTCACTGGCCTGAACAAACACCCTACTGCCAACCCCAAAAACACATCTTTCTTCCTATGACAACGAAAGAAAGGAATCGCGTACTAAATTATACATTTGAAACTAAGTTGAAAATTCTATCGAAATATTTTCAGACAAGGTTGATTTCCAATGAAAGAACAATTTTTATCATAAGTTGTGGTTATGACACCTAAATGGACAGCTGTACTCAAATGGTGAAGGTGGAATCATGAACCTTAGTAGTCATCCCTAACAACAGTCTCTCATTTTCCTTCCGGAATTTTTTGAAATATCGGTGTAAAACCGTGTGAAGTTACAGCTGCTAGATCGAGTCAGCACTCTGAAAAATCATCAAGCAGTCTAGTTTATGTCTAAAAGTCAACACCTCTTAATCACTGGAAGCTGCAAGGAGATCAACTCATTCGGTTGTCCTCCGAGATGAGAATGAAAAAACATCCAGATGTTTAGAATATTTTTTTTCCATATAATGGAAGATGATATTCTCACAGATGGAAAAGGTAGGACTGTAAATAAAAAGTTGTCCTTGTTATGATGATTAACGTTGGCTCGAAGCAAATTTTACAGGTGGAGAAAGAGCATGAAAAGAGTAAGAAGAAGAGGAGTATCAATGGCGAAAAAGAGAGCGTGAACAGAATCGATTGTACAAATGGAGCAGCGAATATTTCTGAACCACCAACATCGGAGGAAGCTTTGAGTAAATTGCAAAACAGTCCAAAGTCATGTCAATTATGATTTAAGCTTCCAGTGATCCTGAAGTAATGGTTGTGAAAAGCACCTATTATTTTTTATGTGCATGCCAAAGTTGGAAATAATTATAAAACAAGTCATTTCGAAAAAGACTTGCATTAGATCTCTTTTCGGACTGCATCATCAACACGCATAGCCTCAACCATGCGAGCAGTCTGTGATGAAAACTAAAACGATTTTACTGTCGTAACATCGCAAAGCCAAATTGTGATCTGGAAACGCTAGAGAAATTGGGAATGACACAGTCTTTTTTTTTTATGTTTAGCGTTCTTTTGAGATTTGCTGATTTCAGACAAGTTTCGAATGGAATCAAGAGCATCCAAAGAAATTGTTGCAGATTCGTTTTGTTTCATGTATTCTGTTGCTTTGGTAGGCAATAGTCCCTTCAATCCCCAAGTACTGCAAACGATTCGTATGTTTTTATTATGCTCCATCAATGTAATGAGTTGTGGTTGTATTTGAGTCATGGATTTTAAGTACAGATTAATAACTCTCGGTCTGGGTAGATTTTCAGCGGAAATTTTGTTTTGTTGATTGTGGTTGGAATTTAGCTAGCTAGACATACAACTGTACTTATTTGTTTAATATATAGTACACAACTACTTCTGTTTCTCTTGAATGAATCTAGATTTAGTGTTAGAAATCTTACGTTGCTATTCATACAAAGAAGATATTTGAATAAAGGATTGAAATCACAAGACTGAACCTTGTTCAATTTCTACAACAACACAAGAACGACGTTTGGAATAGGGTTGATTCGTTGACATGATGCGAAAAGGCCTCGAGACAAATTCTACAATCATCACGTCCAAGATATTGGAGGACATCGTTGGAAGTGATCTGAGCCAGGGATAAGATCGAATGAATGGCGGATATACACACTCCACAAGGAGGAGTTAAAGAGTCTTCTTCCATCCACATTCCTGCGATTAAAGGGTTACGGTCATTTTGTTCATCATAGCTTTTTTCTTGCCATTTTTTTTGCTAAATTGAATGTTGATGCAAAGTAAGAGCTTGGATCTTGATAGTCGCTGTAGCCATGTATGTTGGAATTCATATTATCTCTTTCTACAATCTACCATTTAATTATGTAAAAAAATATATCTCATGTAATCATTGTGATATGCATTTTCAAAGGTTATGTGATGTGGGTTGAAAATACGCTTGCATAATTGTGAAAAGATACCCATGACTGACGCTCGATTCATCGAATTTAAAATTGAGTTGAAAAACTCGATAAATGTTCTTCCTGATTGGATACAATTGTCTACAGCTTCAGATCAATTTTCCCAAGATGAAAGTTTATTACCTTCCAAAAAATATTGAAGCTTTCGGAATCTGTTGAGATAACCCATGTATTCCGAACTGTCTAGAACATGAGAATTTTGAATAATTAATGTCAAAATTGAAAAATGGAGATGCTGATCAATAATGATAAAAAAATTGTTCAAATATACCATTTACAACAACAAAATAGATTGCAAAGGACATGTGAATAAATCAAATTATATTTAATTGCTGTGCACTCATCTCCAAAAAAGGATTTGGAAAGTCCTGTCGTTTCCTCTTGAAAATATGCTCGATAAAGACCTGAAATGAAATTTATTGACTTGTATTGCCAACCGGACATTAATTACATGTCTTTCTCCCAGAGTGCCCTGTTTTGATTGTGCTGTACTCATTATGGATTGTGACATCATGAAAGCCCTCACTAGAAACCCCATCCCACTGCGTTTAACGTTGTGAAATAAAGTTCGTCAGAAAACTTAAAAACCGACGAAGGCAAGACTTCATGATGTTTTTGCAACATCATTTGAATTGGTGAGTCGTGCATCCTGAAAATTAATTAGATGAGTAAGTTATGTTCTAAGATATTTTTTTAACGAGGGTTCCTACCTGAACTGCGGCAGACCTGGTACGGCTTCCCTCAATTCCAACCTACTACAGCATTTGTACAATTAATTAGATGAGTAAGTATAGTATGTTATGACATCATAATTTTGAATGATTCAGAGGCGAACAAAATGATGGATGCTGTCAGCAGAATAAAATCTTACATTTATCATTTTATTGATGGATGAATTTTTCTACGCGAAGTACGCAGGAAAAGTACTTTTTTACCTCACAAAAAAAAACTTTCAAAAAAGGGCAAGCTAATGCGTGCTGACTGAGGTCGTTTATCATCGCGTAAGCACAAATTACTCAGCTGAAATAGATGAGGTACCTTGCTAGAAAGTAACTTTGAGTATTAACGATAGTTCTACCTATGTATGCACAATACACTCTTCACAATAGGAAACAACAAGTTTGCTCTTAAATCGTCTCTTATCAGATTTGCTCCCTTTTCTCACAATTTCAACTCAAGAATATTCACAACAATTAAAACATAAAACAAAATGAAACTTTTCTCCGCCATCGCTCTTCTATCTGTATCTGGTGCTTCTGCCTTTGTAGCGCCTCAACAAAGAATGTCTTCAACTCAATTGAGAGCATCTGAAATCATGGACACGCCTGAAGATTTGATGGAGCCTGTTTCCGAACCTGAACCAGTTCTTCCAGAAATGTCTCAATCCATGCCCTTCATGAAACGCCCATCTGCACTCAACGGTGCACTTGCTGGTGATGTTGGATTTGACCCACTAGGATTTGCGAAGTCTAAGGAAGACTTAATGAATTTTCGTGAGGCTGAGATCAAGCATGCACGTCTTGCTATGTTGGTAAGTGATTCAATTTGTTATCGATTAATTTTATTTCCAGATATATGAGAAAGCTCTAACTTTGTATCTTAATCTTTTGAAAATATTTTTTATAGGCTGCTGCAGGATGGCCACTTTCCGAGGTTTTCGATAAGAAAATCGCCGGTGTACTTGGACTTAACCCTCTTTTAGACTCTGCTGACCGTGTACCTTCTTTGTTGAACGGAGGACTTGGAAAAGTTAATCTTGCCTATTGGGCAGCCTGTGTTGGAATCGCCGCAGCAGTAGATTTATATGGAATCTCTAGAAAATCTTCCCCAGGATACACTCCAGGAGATCTCGGATTTGATCCTCTAGGAGTTATGCCAAAGGATGAAGCGGGTATGAAGAATATGCAACTAGCAGAAATCAAGAATGGAAGATTAGCAATGATTGCTATCACTGCTTTTGCTGTGCAAGAAGCTGTATCAACCCAAGGAATTGTTGATGAAACTCCTCTCTTTTTCTTTCCTATCGCTCAAACTCTTCACCAATACGCCAACACCGGATACATTCAATAAACATTTTTAGATTAATTTTGTGAATTGCGATGTATACTAGAGAATGGAGTGAATGTGAAACTCCGATGTAACAAATAACTTTATCGATGACAAACTAACCAAGACTAATAAAACTACGAGGTTATACTTTTTTCAATATTATCATTTGCAAACGAATTTTTTCACATGATACAACAAGCGAAACAATTTTTCAGGCCGCATTCTTTTATCAGGAATGAAATTTCATTTTATTGTATTTGTTTTTTTTATCGATGCTATCTCAATCTGGAGAAAGTATACATATCCCATCACTAACAACTTACATGATATGGCATCCAGTGGAGTCAATGCATTTTATACATGGTGGCTGTGGTGAGTTGATAACATATCTCATTCGTAATTGTTCAAAACAATCTTTCATCAATGATACTGCTTCTGATCTCGACAAAGTCTGCCGATATCCCTGATCTAATATAGAAAGTGCGAAGTTGGCACCAAATCCATGTGCCCCATATTCCAATGTCTGTAATGATCCATATTGATCAATCCAAATAAGTCTTGGCTCAAGTAGAGTAGAAGTATCATCTTCATCATAATCTGGTTGTTTAGGTTCTGGTGGGGAGATTTCAATTTGTGGGATTGAATTAATTTTATGTTTTGCTGCGTTTATTTGAGACCTTATTCTGTTTGAAAAGGGCCCATTCATTTGATTGCTTGTATTTGCAGAGGAAAAACCATATGAATCCTGTCTTTGTACCATTCCTGCAACTAGCAAACACAACTGGAATGGAGTGGGAGATCTTAAGGCAGATGCAATTTCTTTTCGAGCACAATGAGCAATGGCATCAACATCTAAACCCATGGGGGTATCAATATCTGGATTATCTTTATCACCATGAAAGACACATTCAACATCGCATCCAACTGATGCCTCATATTCTCTGACGGCAACATGTGCTTGCAGTACTCCTAACAATCGGTCTGCATCAGCAGCGTTACCTGCAGCGGCAGCTGCAATAGCTTGCTGCTCAGATGCATCTCTTTTGAATTTCTTTTCGGCAGGGAATGGATCTGCAAGAAGAAGGATTTTATCTAAATTAGACGCTGTTACTGCAATACTTGAGGATGACGACGAGTCTGCGCCAAGCATTACAAAGTCACGTCCGACTATCCCAATAAGTGTCTCTTGACCTGCTGCCGAGGAAGCGTTGGCATAGAAATTTTTAAGCAAACTGCTCCAACAGAGGATTCGACAAAAACTGGATGTAGTCATGGATTTTGATTTGACTATCAATGCTTTCATCATATGATGCTTCTTTTCCGTATTGATCTTGAACTACCTTGTTAATTAGGTTGTGTAAACTTACCATGGAATTTTTTTACGTAGACAAAGAGATCTAAACTATTTTGGTTGTCACAAGAGTACGATAGTAGAGCAAAAAATTGAGAGAAAAGATGAAGCAAAAGCATGCAATAAATACACTCTAAAACCTTTTAAAATAATGTTGAATGGTACTAATTCCAGGATTATATTTACTTCCTATCATTGACATACGGCAAACCTTCATTTCTTGTACAAACTAGAAAAAAACATAAACCTCATCGTGGCCAAAACATAACAACTAAAACACCTACTAAAGCAATTGATCCACCGACAGTATCTCCAACATCGGGCTTATCTCCATCTAAAAGCCACCCAAAAAGAAATGATAATACAATGAAAAATCCCCCATATACAGCATATATTCTACCAAAACTATCTGTTGGTTGAAGAGTTGGGATGAAGCCATATAAAATGAGAACGAATGACCCGACCACAGCAAACCACCATGGCTTCTTCTCACTTGAGTTCCCTCTAATTGCAACCCAAACCATCCAACCCCCTAAAATTTCTGCTACTCCAGCGAGAATAAAAACAACTATTGCTTGCAACACAGTCTTCCAGGTCCATTGGAATATATGAATTTGTTCGACGGTTTCTTCTAGACTTGACATTTCCTTCTCACGACGACAAACGTCGTAATTCATATTGAAATTATTTTCCATGAAGAAGAAATCAAAGTATCTTTAGTTTTATCATCTTTCAGAAAAATAGAAATAGGGAAGGGAATGGTATTACCTCACGTTTCGATATGACAAATTTTTTCTTGTATTTTCGTTAGAGAGTGGGACAAACACCGTCTAAGCTTCATTCATTCACGTACGGAAGCTCCATATTTTATTTAAAAAAAAAGTATTAATTATATATAAAATTTTAGCATCGATATTTGCAAGCAATTCCAACAAAGTACCGTAAAATCACAAAATTAGGCGTTTTGCTCACGCTAATGAATAAGAAAGTAAAATCTTTATTCATCCTATTTTAACTCTAAGCATTGTTAACAAAATAAAAGATTCTTTTCATCTACGGAGTCTCTCCATTTATTTCTGAAATATGAATTTCCTACTCCTCCCATCCCATATGCTGGAGCTATTCTAGCAACTCGTGCTCCAAATATTGAGAAAAAATTCTTTCCTATTGAGGATATTCTTTTTCCAACAGCTTCAGAGTAAGAAAGCTCATGCATT
>Ga0209092_10000276_pt1 | contig 48859 bp, 40 predicted proteins | sample FraStrMetagenome_FD_187446 | JGI IMG/M metagenome (GOLD analysis project Ga0209092, IMG submission 187446) | Marine eukaryotic phytoplankton communities from Arctic Ocean - Fram Strait ARC3M Metagenome (SPAdes) (version 2) | ecosystem: Environmental > Aquatic > Marine > Oceanic | place: Fram...
CTGCACCTGTTGGCCCGGTAGCACCTGCACCTGTTGGCCCGGTAGCACCTGCACCTGTAGCACCGGTATCACCTGTTGGTCCGGTAGCACCTGCACCTGTTGGCCCGGTAGCACCTGCACCTGTAGCACCAGTATCACCTGTTGGGCCTGTAGCACCTGCACCTGTAGGTCCGGTAGCACCTGCACCTGTTGGGCCTGTATTACCATAAGGTCCTTGAGCACCAGTAGGGCCAGTAGGGCCAGTTGCTCCTGTACCACTTCCACCACCTCCAGGACCAGTTGGGCCCACCGGACCAGTTGGGCCAGTATCTCCAGATCCAGAAGTTGTTGATATTATTGCTGTTCCACCGCTACATGGGTTACCACAGCGATTTGTTACGCAAGATTGGCTAAATGAAAAGTTACTTGCCATAATGATATTATATATATACAAAATATCATTTATTTCTTTATTTTTTATAAACAATAATTTTAAAAAGAACCATCTAGATCAAATACAGTGTCGTCTCTTTCTTTATTCGCCAAAGCATATTCCCCGACTCTCTTTTCAAAGAAGTTTGTTTTTCCTTCAACACTAATCATTTCCATAAAATCAAATGGATTGCTTGCATCATATATTTTATCGCATCCTAGCTGCATAGCCAATCTATCAGCAACAAACTCAATATATTCTCCCATAAGTTTCGAGTTCATAGAAACAAGCCTACATGGTAAAGCCTCGCAAATAAACTCTCTTTCAATATCAACAGCCTCTTTTATAATTTCGATTAATCGCTTTTTGCTGGGTTTTTTGTGTAATTTATTAAACAATAGAACCGCAAACTCAGTATGCAAGGCTTCATCTCTAGAAATCAGTTCATTGCTAAAAGTTAATCCGGGAAGAAGACCTCTTTTCTTCAACCAGTAAATAGAACAAAACGCGCCACTGAAAAATATTCCCTCCACGCATGCAAACGCAGCCAACCGCGTACCAAATGATGATCTCTTATCACCTATCCACTTTAATGACCAATCAGCCTTCTTTTTAATACACGGAAAGTTATCAATTGCGTGAAATAGTTTGTTTTTCTCATTTTTATCTTTGACATAAGTGTCAATAAGCAAAGAGTACATTTCTGAATGAATATTTTCCATAGCAATTTGAAATCCGTAAAATGCTCTAGCTTCACTGATTTGCACTTCTGACATAAATCTCATGCCTAGGTTTTCTAATACAATGCCGTCACTAGCAGCAAAAAATGCTAGTATATGCTTTATAAAATAACGTTCATCATCGTTTAATTTTTGCCACTGAGTAATATCTTTAGACAAATCAACTTCTTCGGCTCTCCAAAAGCAGTCAACTTGTTTTTTATACATATCCCAAATATCACCATATTGTATTGGAAACATAACAAAACGCGAGTCATCTTCGCTGAGTAAAGGTTCTTGATTAGTACGTGCCATCCTGAAATAATAATAGTTTAGATTTTATATCATTTCAAAATAATGTTCAGAAACTATATTTGGTGAATAACTAGCATTTATGCAGTGATATTGTGTGTTTTAATAAGTATTTAATGTCTATGCTTAATATAAATGGAAATAGCTAAACGGGATGCTAAAATAGAATTATTAAAACATGAACTAGAACAACGAAGGAAATATCTTATGGATAAGGCTAAGGAAGTGCAGGATGTTAGTAAAGAAAATGTATTTTTAGTAGATATTGCCAGAGATTATATGAGTGTTTTAGGGCCAATGAAAAGAGAAAAGGAGGCTCAGATTAAAGCTTTAAAAGAGCTATCATCTTATATTAGCAAGGTTACTGGAGATATTGATGATTCAGAGAAACTACTTGAACAAAGTAAACAACAACAAAGTGTATTGTTGAGAGAGATTGAATCGATACAGGGTGAGTTACGAGAAATGGTATAGTGCGTTCTTTTCTCTCTATAGGATATATACACATGGCAAGAGTACAACCCCAACAAATATATGATGTTTTAGACTCCATGAACAATCTTGGAGGACAAACTGACACATTGCTTGATATGATTAGTCAGCAACAAGCTGCAAATACAGAAGCGATTCGTCAAATGGGAACAGCATCAGATTTATTAAGACGGTTACTTCAAAGTAGAGGTGAAATGGAAGAGATTTTAGCTGCTAGCGGAAGAGCCAGAGATAATCAAGGTGATAATGTTAAAAGAATACGCGATGCTCTAGGTGGACAACCAACTGTAGAAGAAATGCGGGCTGCTATTCAAGATTTAGAACAGGCTAGCAATTCTGCATTACAAGCCGGTTTGCCTTCACCTCCACCACAATCATCATCGCCGCCCTTGAACGCTAATGCATCAACCTTTACACCAGCCAGTAGACCCGGTCCATCTGTTGGCGGTTACGACTGGCGCAGTTCAATTAAAAAAACTAAAACGAAAACTAAACGCCGAAAATCAAAAGGTGGTTACGACTGGCGCAGTTCTGGGAGAAAAACTAAAACTAAAATCAAAAACAAAAACAAAACCAAAACTCGCAGGAAAAATAAAAGCAACCGCTCCAATTCTTCATCTCGTCGTTCTAAATCACGAAGATAGAAATTAATATGTTATTTTTTTGAACATATTAATGATAAAATTGAAAGTAAAAAACTTCTAGAAGAATGCATAATAACAACATATATATCATGCCTCGATTCCACCAAACCGTTTTACCTCTAGAAAAAATGATGCCAATATGGTTTAAATTAAGCATAATGTTTGCATTAGTAACCTTGATTGAGTCACTTATACATGTAGGCAACATGAAGGACCAGAATATTAATAAATGGGTAAATACCAGCATGTCATATGATAACTGGACAAATACTGCTGTATGCGATACATCAAAAATATCAAAAGTTATACATGAATACCCACAGTTAGCTGAAGCCACATTCTTCTCTATGATATACCTTATGCTTGGCTGTCTTAGATCAGCAGTAAATATAATTATTCCATATTACTTTACTACATTTGTCATAAGTATGTATACGGCTTAATTGCTCTTCTGTTTACCAAAAAACTCCCATTTCATTGGTACACCTGCATTACCCCAATTGTCACCATTAAGATAATTTTCTATTTCAACTGTCAACGGGTTGGTGCTTGAGGCACCAGTTACAACACATCTTTCAATACAAAAAAGTGTAACATAGTCGCCTTTTGAAACATCTAATGGAGTTGTTAAGGTCACGTCGATACCACCTGGGGAACTAGCCCCACTAGTGAAAGGATTTTGAACAATTTGAGTTGTTGAAGAGGAAGCTATATTATTTCGTGTATAGGTCCACAATCTTCTACACGTTGAAGTAGATGTATTATTATTATTTGTAATATCATTTGGAATCTCGTAAGTCCCCGTGTTCATCGAAGTATTAAAACTCCAATTAGCAACTTTATCTGGTGTTATGCCAATCCAAGTTTCAAATGTCACTGTTTGCGATTGACCTGTTCCATTTTTTATTCTGCAATAATTGTTATATGATCTAACTACTACTCGTTCTATACGTGTATCACGGGGGATAGTATGATGATTTCCTTTAATAAAGTAACCGTGTGTTGTGCTAGAAATGTTAAACATTGTATCTTTTTCCCCGCTATAATGATGTAGCAGAGTTTTATTCCATTTAAATGTTCTTTTATTAGCCTTAGTAGGATCATTATTTTGTCTAATACCTAATACTATATAACCATGTGCATCCCAAGTTTGCTCGTATGGACCTTCATCATACTTCAAATACTTAACATTTAAGTTAGTTGTTGCAGATGTATTTTGAAACTTTACACCAATCTGGCCGCGTGAGTCATCCCATGCAATCGATCCAACGTCTGAGATAGCACCTAATGTATTAATAGCATTATTGGCATTAAATAACCTCATTGGACATTCAAGATTTACTTGCCCTGTTCCAGCGAGAAACCCTCCACGGAAAGAACCAATATTTAAAGAGGTATCACCTTGAAGTATATCAATCCTTTTTGTATATATGGTTTCAACGTTAGAAATATCATGAATATTCATATCTAGACCGTTTTTATCCAAAGACATTATTTGGTAACTACTTGATGGTCCAAATCTAAAAGTAGCTTTACCGCTTCCAGAAGAATTAGAACAATCAATAAATAATCCGTCGTTGCTTAAAAGAGCGATACCTTTATTTGTTGCACCAGAGCTACCACTACTTTGATTGTCTAATACAATATTTCCTTCACTTTCTATATAAATATCATATGGCGTAGAGTTTCCATTATTATTTGATAACTTTGTATTACCATTACTGGAATCATGTCCCAAACTTATATAAGAGTTATTGAAGTGACTGGATTCAACATATATAACTCCATCTATAGATCCTAGTGTTCCTCCAAAACTTGTAGTAGGATCTTTTTGACAAAACATGTTTTCTCCAAATACTTGTAGTCGAGCTTTTTCATATTTAGTAGAAACGCTCGATATACGAGAAGATGACTTTCTGCTATCATAATTTGGTGCATAAGTAATATCAATAGTATTGTACGGAGGGTTTGATGATCCTTGAAAAAATGAGTATTTGCGATTCTGATCAAGATTAGAACCGGTATAAATAAATGGGTCGTTATCAGACCCGAGTGTACCTTCAGAAAGATTCCATCCTGGGGTATTTGTTCCATTAATTAAAGATAAATAATACGTATTTTGTATACCGGTATTTATGCTGGGGCCTGCTCGAGCTTGTAATATTGCCCCATCATTGTCACCTGCCATAACAATTCTTAATGATTTAAAAACATGTTGGCTATTTGTTAGATTACCTGTCTTACATGCCTCAAGTGTTGATCCTTCGGAAAGCATTATTCCTGCAGTAATTGTTATTTGTTGAAAATCTCCGGAAGATTCATCAAATATAACTATTGTTCCAAATGCACGAGCACTTATTTGACTTGTAGATCCTGATTTCTGAATATCACCAACTCTCGCTATACTAATCCAATCATTCTCACTAACTGAAGATGATAGGTTAATACTACTAGTAGCATTCTTGATTAAATTACGAGAAATACCAATAGTAACATTTCCAGATAAATCGGTATTACCTTCAACTGTAAGATCGTTTTTAATTATAACATTTCCAGATAAATCGGTATTACCTTCAACTGTAAGATCGTTTTTAATTATAACATTTCCAGATAAATCGGTATTACCTTCAACTGTAAGATCGCTTTTAATTATAACATTGCCAGATAAATCGGTATTACCTTCAACTGTAAGATCGCTTTTAATTATAACATTGCCAGATAAATCGGTATTACCTTCAACTGTAAGATCGCCGTGCATAATTGTATTAAGACTTACGTCAAGATCTGTTGTAGTTATTCCCCCATTAGCAATTATAGAATCATATGTTTCGGTAACACCATCAATCCTAACGCCCCTGCGAAAATACGAAGGATTTCCTGTACCTTGAACAGATAAAGTCGTTCCTGGAACACTTTCCCAATAAAGATTATCAACTATATACTGCTTTGTCAGAGGGATAAATCCAAGTGAATTATTATTGATATCGAATCTTTCAAAAGGTGATAATGGATTATTATTTTTTGTAACAATGGGTATATTTGAACTAGATACACCACTTACATCAGAATATATAGTCCATCCTGGATAATCATAATTATCCCACGTACGAACACTAAATGCTCCACCATTACCGTCAGATGGAAGATTTCTAAAACGCATTTGAAGTACTGCACCATCATACGTGCTTTCAGTGATTATACGCAAAGCATCAAAGTTTCCCGTTCCCGTATACCAATTATATTGTAGTATATTTATTCCTTGACCCCGACTATATTTTGTTGAAGCTTGGAAAGTAATTGTGCTATGACCACTAGAACGTGGGTAAGTTATCTTAAACATACCATCTGCTCTAGCATCAGCATATCGCCTATTACCACTAAGTTGTGCTGTCTCTTCTGCACAATAAGCTATAGTGACCCAATCATTTGATGTCACTAAGTTACTAGAGGGATCCAGTTCAAAGTTTGACACTTGTTCTGTCTTTGCATATCCTGGCGGAAAAGTCGGATTGCGGTTATTTGATCCTTCAATACCTCTCCATTTTGGATAGATTAATGTCTCTTCTGGGAGATTTGCGCTCTCGGTAACAGTTAGATTATTTACAGTCAGATTACTTATATCTACATTATTAAATGATGCGTCTTCTCCGTTATTTATACCACCAGTTCCAGCACCCTTTGGACCAATATATTGAATAAAAGAAATATGTGGTGTATCATTAATTGTTGGAATATAGGCATCAATCTTAGAATCTTCGCCATATAACTGCAGAAATCCAGATTTATAATCCATTCTCCACCAAATTGCACCAACATCAGGAGAATAATAAGGATTTGGATTTTGTAATGAGAAATCTAGAATACTTGGCATATATGAATTATAAACAGGATCATAATTGAATGCTATTGCATCTGATAGTTCGCTTTTACTTGAATTGCTACTATCAGGCACATACCATGTTCTTTTTGGTGCTGTTCCAAATATTTGAGTAGATGCCCTGGTTAAAGGTACTCTATATCGATAAACTAGATCCTGTGTTATTTGATGAGTTGTATTTGGTGGTGTGTTTGCTAATGATAAACTAATATCAAGGGCTTGTGACCCGTAATAGGTTGTTGTTCCAATAGTATAACTTATATTAGAGAGATCTGGAGGGATGTTATTACTGAAGATCTCATCATTTTGAACGTAGTTCTGAAATGCAAATGAGTTCTGTGGATTAGTAAATGGTTGAAATCTTACTACATCAACTGTATTATTTGCCTCCTTAAAAAGAAGATTTACTTTTGAATCTGTACTTGAACCATCCATTATATTATATATATGCTACATAATAGAATGTGAATGTACAACTAATTTGCAACCCATTCGATTTCAACACTTGCTATATCCTTTTGACTCCCGATAGTAAGACCTATTGATATTTCTACCTGTGTTAAATTGTTTTGTGATTGTGCAGTAGCTCCCAATGAAGGAACAGTATTAGATACCTTGTAGCCACCAATACTAGATGCATAACATCCATTGCTAGGACCTGCAACTTTTTGCCCTGAAAATGCTGTAAAGGTCGGTGGAGACACAGGAGGGATTTCTACATGATACACCCAATAACCATCACCAGTAGATGATGTTGAAGTTGATTTAATCTGGTCAATTGTTATATTACTACTGTCTTTTACTATTAAACTATATCCTTGCGTATTAGTTGTTGATGAACCATTAAGTCTGTCTACAGGAGGCATCCAAGTCCTAAATGTTATATATTTTGCTTTATCTGTAATCTGACTGCTGCCGGTTGAAGGACTATTTACATCGTCCCACCATCCATCAAACGGTTGTTGAAAAGTTTCGCCAATTGCTACACCGCTAGTTTTATCTGTACTATAATTCTCTAATGCCAATCGGGTAGATCCATTTATACTCACGCTAGGATTATAATAATTACTGCTGAAATCAATATATGGATTATTTTTAATCGAGGATATACCTGCTCCTCTGAATGCGCCATTAGCCCATAAAAGTTGTTTAGGTGGCATTTTATTTGGCCAATGTTCAAGAGGAGCACCATGACTCGTTAGACTAGTGCCTGTTAAGTTTCCTTGCGCTTCTAAAAACTCAAAACGTGTTGCGAAATCTGGAGTTGGACTACCAGATGAGTAAGAGAAAAATCCACTAGGTATTGAGTTCGGCAATGTTCCATTTGGACCTTTATCCCATGTATAATCCCAAAATAAGTGCTTTGTAGTTCCTCCAAACGTAATTGGATAATTTCCTGATATGTCTTCTGGCGCCCGTGCTACGTTATTATCACCAGAAATGTAAACGGCAAATTGAGGTGTAGACAATACATTCCGAGAATAACATTTACTATCACTTTCACTTGATATATCCCAAATACGTGATGGTTCTATAGCGATTGAAGGAGAAACAGTTTTTGTATTACCTGTAAAATTATTCCATGATACAGAAGACGGATCCATGGTATTTGTTCCATTTTCTAATTGAGATGAATTATTGTAAATAGATCTTGTTGTAGCTAATAATAAAGACCTTCTCCAATAATCATCAATACCTGATATATCATATGTGTGCGATGGTAATGTTATTTTATTTAGTGTAGGTAATGCCTGACCAAAAAATCTAAAGTCTAATCTTGGGCTTGCATTTAAACTAGTAGGTAAATTATAACTAATATCTTGTAGTGGGGTTCTAGCTAGTGAAAATGGACCAGTTAACTTATTTAGTTTATCATTACCACAAATGTCCTGAATAGCCACTTCATATGGTTTATATAAATTATTGCAAATATCCTGTACATTATTAAGACATATATCTCTCATTTCTGATTTTTTGATCGTTATATCAGTATAATATCCCTTTGTGGTAAAGGGCCTGGATGGGTCAATTGCTTCAGCTGACAATGTAAAATTAGTACCTATATGGTCAATCATAGAAACATCCAAAAATCCTTTCATTGCGGGTGTAGTTTCTGAATTAATAACAGAGGCTGAGTTATGGGTTTTCATAGACATTTCAAACTTTGTTAAATTAACACCATTACTATCTTTACCCACACTTCCTCCACCTTTGTCTGAGTTATTAGCCCATGGACCAAATTGTTGGGAATTAGCTTTAATTTCAAAATCTACAACATCATTATTAGTAATAAAAAATATATCATTAATCGATAAATCTGGTGAAGATACAGAAGCATTGAATTGTGGATATGCATAGGTCTTAACAGCTACAGTTCCTATTTCATCTATTCGTAAAGGGTCACTAGTATTTGGCTTTAATCTCTCAGTAGAAATATTACCAAGATCTTGCCTACTAGGAATGCCTGTGTTACAGGATGAATCACCACTATATGATGCGACCTGATCTGAAAAGTCTACTGTATCATTTTGCATGTAAACATTTGAAAGTGTATATTTTGTTTCAGGATACCATTCCCAATTCGTGCTGGAAGATAAGTCCGTTGTCGCCGTAAATATATCTGGAATTAATAATCTTCCATTTTTAACGTATGGGCCCAGGATCTCAGCTGATGAATCTTGTAATAGAGAACGGATATTTGGCATTTGTTTTGCTATATTAGATGGATCTAGAACACCATCAACGTCTCCGCCAAATCTGACGTTTAAATCAAAGTTATTTGGAATAGGCCATCCTATGTTATTTGCACTAGCATCCGCACCGTTAGGATTCTGATTTGAAATATCGACAGATACAGCATCGTATGTAGTTTGGTTATTAAATATTTCCGCTCCCATAGGAGCAGTGGGTGGCCCAAATGAACCCAGTTCTATTTGACCACCTGATCCTTCCGGTAAATAATAATAATTCCAGGGTGTTGTATGACCATAAGTAGGATCAGTTACGCTACCACTTGCATCATTCGTAAGATATATTCTGAATTGATAGGTTTTTCCAGTTTCTAATACTTGATCTGTTTCTAGTTGTGTAAAAGGATATGTAGTCCCACCACTTAATGTATAATGGCTTCCTCCACTAGTTCCATCAGCATGCATAATAGCAGAAGTTAATGATGGCGGAAAAAATGGTTGTTGTTGATTATTACTTGTATCTAGAGCATCCCAATCATTGTTATTTGTTGGGTTTTTACTAGGATCACTCACTTCTAATGCGTCAATGCGTAGTTCTTTAAAAAATGGTAGGTATCCTACATTTGCATTACTAACATCCGCAATTCCGTCTATGTAATGAGTTGTTTTTCCAAGGGGCACAGACGTGCGATCAGTCTGAGGCAATTGCCAGGTCATATTAATTGCAGCAACTGCACTATTATTTTTTGAAATATCTCCACTATAAGGCGCCGGAGGGATATCAAAAAAATAGCGGGAGATATCTGATTCAAACGCAGCATTAGCAATATTAATTATTGCATTTCCAGAATTATCTGATATATCAAATTGGGTTTCATTGAATAAAATTGCACTGGCATCAAATAATGTACTTGCTACTACTTGTCCACTGTTATCACAATTACCTACTTGAGAAGCTCCCCCCCCTCCGCCAATGGTACCGTTTCTAATTGCATCTTCTAAAAACTCGCCCTCATATCTAACAAAAGATATGCGAGGTCTAGCATGTTGATCAGTATCTAGAGCACTTTGGTCAAACCCATAAGTGTTTTTAAGAGTAGTTCGTTCATTATAAAAAACGACTAGACCTGAAGCATAATCAATTACCCAGCCTGAGTTTTGATTTTGTAATCCAACGGTTCTCCAGGATCCACCATTAAAAGTAGGATCCCAATACTCAATAATTGGAGTAAACATTGACGCGTTGGTATCATTGTACAACCAAGGGATCATATTACGTAATTTATTAGTTGATGAGGACCATGTAGATGGTGTAGATTGCTCAGGTAACCACCAAGAATTATCGTTTCCGGTTGATTTGAGATAAACCCGTTTGTAAAAATATAAATGTGGGATTGAAATACCATTTACATCTTTAACATTTGTTTTTCCTGCCAATTGATTCCATACGGTTCCTCCAGATGTCCACTGTGTATCTTGAAAACTACTATCATTTTTCATTTGACCGATATTTTTCTCTAATTCTTTTGGAACAGGTTCAACAAATACTGATGAACTGTAAATACTATTTAATTTTGCGATTGTCTCTGCATTATATTGAATAGCAGGTGTTTTTCCATGACCTGGTACAGCTTGTGCAACGCCTTGAAATTGTTTAAACAATAAAGACAACTGATTCTCTTCATTAATAGGAGGTTGAGACATGATATATATAGTTTATTGATAAAATTATATATATTTTTATCCGATGTATGTTAATTTTACTTCTCTTATACCCTGGTCATTTGGTATACAAAATGCTAGATATTGGTTAATCTTCTTCCCTGCATGTGCATGACCAATTGATGGTGCAGTAGAACTCCAGGTTGCACTTGCATTTGATAAAGCAATGCCATTATATGCACTTTTATCACTTGTTGAACCACCCGTTGGATTTTGAGATTCTACAAAAGGTTTATATGAATTAGTTGATGGTTGTTTGTCAACCATAGCATCTAGCCATGGCGTAGTTAATACAAAATTGCCATTGTTTAATGTACTACTCGTATTATTTGGATCACTACTATTTAACCATAATATCGTCTTATCAGTTGATACTTGTATTTCTTCTTTCACAAATAAGAAATAATCTTGTCCAATTGTTGCTACATTATCTGATGCATCTTTTACGTCTACTTTACATACTTGCCAAGATGGCACATTTCCTAGATCTACACGTAAACATAGCCATTTACTATTAGTAACACTGTAAGTTTGTGTACTACCTAGAGTACCACCTACATAATTACTTCCAATTGACCATATTTTTGTATTTCCACTTGTATCATAAGATTGGTAATTTTTCAATACAGCTCCAGCTCCTTCTTCAAATGAGGTATAATCAATATAAGGATTTGTTGTTCTATTTGAAGGATAAGATGAACCTGAGCTGCTCCAATATGCATTTTTTGCCCACATTGCTGTATTAAATGAAATATCTGATTGAAAGTTTAATGGAGATGCGGGCACAGGTGGCTCAGAAAACGTAGGTGTAAATGACGTGGCAGTTTCTTCAAAAGGGATTGGCTGTGGCATTTCAGTTAAACTTGCACTTATTGTCGAGGAACTCGTACCCACATTATTAATTATACTTATATTTTTAGGGTTATTTACATTAGGTACATTTTGCCCAGTGTTCCATGTATAATCCCACCATGCATATTTGTTATTAAATGAAACATCACTTATTTTATTTGTAAGGGGGTTAGACATTTTAATATTATTCTCAATTTTTGACTCCATAATAAACTGACTAAAAAGAAAGGTGTTTGGATTTCCAGAATCTCTACTATAAGGCAATTGCGAAAAGTCACCATCTGAAAAACTGGCATTTAATGTATCATCTATATTTACTGTTGTATCGCGATTTGTTTCTCTCCATTCAAGGCTATTATCATCTACTTTAACCTTACTACTAATACCTGTACCTAGATATAAAATATTATGGTAGATCTTATCAGTATTAGAAGGAGCCCATTCAGGATTGATATCACTAATATTGTATTTTACCTTGAAAGATGCTTGTGAAGTTAATGGCAATCCATAAAAATATGCAGTACTACTTGTTACTTGATCACCGGATGTATCATAATTTGACAAGGTAGTATTTTGACTCAGATCTTCGGCTAATTTAAAATTGCTAGCTAAATTATATATTTTATCTGATTTGCCATTATTAGCATACATGGTTTGAGTGAAATTAATAGTATAAGGGTCGAAATTATTATTACAGATATCTTTTAAACTTGCCAATGAAACATCTACAATTAAGTCACTTACGGTGCAACCCAAATAATAACCACCTTCTCTAGAATTACTGCTTGCAGCAATATCTACAATATCTTTTACTTCAAAGTGAAAGTTTTTATTTGATAATTGTCCTGGTGCATGAGGAGGCCATGAACCCGATATATCATTACTGGTTAGTGGCAGGGTAAGATTACTTGAACCCACGCTTGAAGAAATATCAGCACCAAATAAACCAATTCTTGAACCAGATGCATCAATACCAATTTTACTATCCCTTGAAACTAAATGTGTGCTGCTACTAGGATTTTGGATTGCAGTGCCTAGATTCAGCGATGGGTTTTTATTTGGTACCGTCCCTGTAATAGTAAGTTTATCACCTTGTTTTATAAAATATACTTCAGGATGTCGAATATAATTCGGTGCTGTTGGCCCTGTTCTTTCGTAAGGTGTAGTAGCTGGTGTTGCACCACTGAAGGTAAGATTTAACACACCATTTGATGCATCATTTTCAGTAATTGGCGTTTCATAATTATTTCCATTACTAGGTGCGTTCGCTTGAGTTCTTGTAGGTATTGGTACAATAACATTACTTGAAGCATCTCCCAATGCATAAACTTTTTGACTTGAAAAATCAGTAGAGTCATTTATAGCATAATAACTTTGAGAAGGATCGACAATTGTCTCAAACTTATATTCCGGGTGTGCATAATTACTAATACTCAGATCCCAATCTTGTGTTTTCAATGAATTAGTTTCGAATGAATGGCTAATATCAACAGTTTGACCTCCTACTTGTAAAAAGGCTATTCTACTTCCACTTAAATCGAATCCATATTTTGCTGAAATTGCCGCATTACTTGAATAAGGCGTATTTTTACTTGCATCAAGATGAGCTCCTCCTACTCCTGAAGTAAGTAACTCATCATATCTTGGTGAAGATAAAGAGATAGATGCTGGTGCAGTTGCTGGTCCAAATCCACTGAAGTTATAATAATCGCTATCTTGAAAATATACCCAATTTATCTTATCTTTGTTTGCACCTTCATCTGCGTAGTTATAAAAAGCAAAACGAAATCCGTAGCTGTCAGTTATATTACTTACATTATTACCAATATCAATATCTACCTCAATACCAATAATACCTGTTCTTGATGAAATTGACGGTGCTGAAATGTTAGATGAAAGACTTTTTGCCTTTATAACAAACTTATGAAGATCAGTAGGTTGACGCGACGAAGAAATTACGCTTGATTCCCAACCTTGAACATCTGTATCATAGCACAATTTTGACCAAGACGAGGGTGGTGATGTTCTATACTCTAAATAAAAACCTTTTATAAAAGGCAACCGGTCAAATTGTGTACGTGTTCCTTGAGCGTTTACAATTAAACCGCTAGGTGCTACAGAAAAAGCACTTTTAATTGTATGAGGAGTATTTCGATCCCATGTTAACTCTATGTCATTTCCAGATGTACCTGTTGGCCCGGTTACTTGTGGAGGTTGTCTTGTAAGAAGAGGATATGCTAGATTATTTACAATACCTGCATTTGTTCCAGTTGGTCCAGTAACACCTATAATACTGAATCCATGATCACTATTAAAATATAAATGCTCATAATCCGATGTATCATCAAATGATGGTCCTCCATTTCCAATACTCAGTTGTGCTGTACCAAACTCAACTGCTGTTCCTGTTACACCACTGCCGGTTGGACCGCGCATACCAGTTGCTCCAGATGCTCCAGTTGCTCCAGATGCTCCAGTTGGTCCGGTTGCTCCAACGCCAGTTGGTCCAGTTGCTCCACTGCCAGATGGCTCAGATGGCCCAGATGGACCACATTCACAAGATTGAGTACAATTATCTAAATACATTCCATTACAGTCTCCAATTGTTAACGTTGGCATTCCTATATATACATTGTAGATATATTACCACTAATATATCTGCGCTTTAACCGGAATAAAGCGAATTGTAACTGCCAACCTCCATTCGTTCTTGATTTTATCGCGATCGAGGTTAAATCGCTAATATTATATACAATTTACTTAGCATGTATGATACAAATAAAAAAGTAAGTAATTACTAATTTGTATATTTTTATTGTGTTTTGTATATGTTTATTTAGAACATGATGTTGGCCACTTTCCTGTGAGTTCTCTTTGCCTTAGATTTTCCGGCTTGCTTCTTTCTTGTAGTAATTTTCTCTGGTGCTTAAGGTGTTTCTTCCACAACCGCTGGAATCTTTTAATTCCACCTGTCTTAATAATCGCACACGCTTCGCCTCCCGGCATTTCTTCGACCTGAACAATGTCAAGTTTGTAATAATCCGGGTTGTCTACAATGTTTTTGTAGTTTCTAATACTAGGATGATTTTTCACATATGGCGAATAATGTGAATAAGCCGTGCGCATATTTGCAATCATTGGCATCCACTCATTCTTATCCATAAACTCCTCCCTTGAGAATGTGTAGGAAGCTAGAATGCGTTGATTCATATCTTGACTACTATCCTCGTTAAATCCATGAATATTCTGATTAAAGATTTCACAGAGAGCAATTTGGTAATTCATAGTTGAGGTGTTACTGGTCATTGACATTAGTATTTAATTAGGTTGATGCATATTAAAAGTTGTACGAATCAATTTCAATTTTCTCTATAACTAATATATAATGAAGTTCAACATGAAGTCGTTACTCAAAGACAAGAATGTATTGCGTGTAGTATCATTGATCGCAATTCTTAATATGTTAGGTTATCTGATTATACGAGATTTAGATGCAGTTGCGTTCTTTGCAATTGTGGGATTCCTAGCCACCTATTTTAGCAAGAACATGATCGTTGTTCTTCTCATTGCGATGGTTGCAACAAACATGCTTACTATGTCTAGAACATTCAAACTATTGCAAGAAGGTTTCAAAGGTAAAGGCGGTGAACACAAAGGCACAGCAAAAGTTACCGATCCAGCTGTAGAATCAGCAAGTGAGGAAGAGGACGAAGAGATGGGAACAGGTCGTCCTGGAAAATTAGATAAAGCAGCTACAGTTGAAGAGACTTATGATAATTTAGATCAGGTTCTCTCTAGTGATAAGATTGAGGCTATGGCAAAGAGAACACATGATCTAGCTTCCCAACAGCAAAATCTTCATAAACAACTCAAGACATTAACTCCTGCAATTAAGGATAGCATGGCGATGCTTGAAACAATAGGAGGCGCGGGAGGTATGGAAAAAATGATTGGCCAGATCGGAAGTATGATGGATAGATTTGCCCCTCTCATGGGAGGCAAAAAGTAATTCTGTAGGTAATATATATCATGCCTCGTAAATGTCCACCTGGTGTAATTTGTTTTGAAAATGTTACAATTTTCTTTATATTAGTCCTTATTGGACTAATTGGTCTTTATATGAATACTAAAAATGTACAAAATACCGAGATCACTAAAGAGATTATTGTACAAGAAGAAAGACCTTCACTCTTTGGAATGTTTCCACGTCCTAGTTTTTCTTTTTCGAATGTATCTAGCGATGTTTTATTGAATCCTTATCAACCTCCATTAAGAGATGATCGTGTTTTTAGAAATGATATGAGTGATCCTCGCGGTGTTCCAATTAATATATCGACCAGGGCAGTTGATGCAGAATATAGGCAAGTCGGTTTACTAACTAGAATGGGTGGTCCTGAAATGATTTTACCTTTGATGGGGAAACCTCTATATGTTTCAAGAGACAAATGGAACTTTTATACAATGAGTGACAAAAATAGTATGGTGAAATTGCCGATTTCACATAAAGGAAAAAGTTGCACAAATGAATATGGATGCGATAATTTATATAATGGAGATGTTGTTTATGTAGAAGGATATAATGATACATTTAAGGTCACCGTTTATGATAATCAAGTTATGAGATATATACCTTATTTATAAAGTGTTAATCTCTCGAGATAATTATATTTAATAATGCTAATGAGCATTATTAAACTAGCAGCAGTAACTACTTTTCTAAAATATAAAAGCTATTTCAAAACCAATCATTTTAATTATAAAGCAACCGAGTCATCTATATCTACACAACTAATATGCAGCCATCGTTTCGGTTCATATGACTATTTCTATTATGTTCACTTTTAGGAATTACCGTTTTGTGACCTATGGTCCAGAAATAATTTCACATCCATCATATACTTCATAAATAGTATCCTCTAATGTCCACCCATTATCCTCTAATTTACCTGTATCTATACAATCTTCTTCATCATAGTCTGTGTCGTTATCTTCAATGTCACCATACATTACTTTGTTAATTTCATTCATCTCTTCATCACTGTATTGTTTTACATTTTTAATGGTATCTTCATAATACCAACCCATTTCTAGTTGATTTACACTTCCGCCAATATCATTAATAATTACCGGTGACGTATTAATTATATCATCTATTTCATGTTGATTTGCCGTTATTTCAAAAGAACCATAGCTCCAGCATTCTGTGTATAATAATTCTACATCTTTACCAGTTGATATAGTTATAATCCAGTGTTCTGTTGTATAAATACAACCTTTGTTGCATGGCTCAATCTCATATGTGCTTGTCATGATTTATAATAACCCGGGATCTATTTATATATTATTAACTGATTGGTTTAAGAACATATAGAGTAGCTTATTAAATGGATTCAACAATAATTAATCGTGAACGATCAGTTTCTGCTGATCACCAACCAATTTCAGACAAAACCATATCGGAGAAATCTAATGCATGTTTATTTAGTAAACGAAAAGAAATGCTATCACAATATTTCGATTCATTAGCTGAGCTAGAGAATCTATCTGAAACTAATATTCACAAGTTAGGTGTTGATGACGGAAAACTATATCGTAGTTGGTATTGGGCTAGTGGTATTGAGAGACATTATCGAGGAGAATCGAGAATGACCACAATTAAGCACATTAGTAACTGTGTTACTGATGTAATAACTATATACAAAGGTATATTTGATGTCATTTCAAAGAATAAATGTCCCGATTCTCAAAGGAGAACTGAAAATGCGCAATTATTAGTCGATACAAAAAAACATATGGAATTATGGATAAAAGGTCTCCAGGTAATGTCTAGATTATATCAAGATGATCCTGATATTGTCTCACAGATATCAGAAATAGATGGAACTTTGTCAATTATTGTTAATAGCTCGGTTAATTTTTTTTCCTTCTAGTTTGTTTTCTTTTTCTAGATCGTTTCTTTTTTGTACCACCATTTTTACTGTTAATATTATCAACAAGCCCTCTTATGACTGTTTCTGTTGGACTTCCTGCATTTCCATTAATACTGAACTGTGCGCCCTTGGGTATTTTAACTCTAATATTTACTTCTACATCTCCGTTAGGCATCTGAGTTGTAGTAGATTTTGTTGACACACCGGTTACTCCACCGTCTTCAGTTTGTAAGGGCGTTGTTTGCGATTGAGAATCTGGGCTATTTGTTTGTGATGGTGTACCTTGATCATTGCTATTATTTTGACTAGGATCAGGTTGCTGTCCGGTTGTAGGATCAGGTTGCTGTCCGGTTGTAGGATCAGGTTGTTGTCCGGTTGTAGGATCAGGTTGTTGTCCGGTTGTAGGATCAGGTTGTTGTCCTGTTGGCAGTTCAGCATCACCAGTGCAAAGAGGCATTAAAGCGATATATCTATTATATAGGTCAGGTACGGTTAATACCTCGCGAGCTTCTGAAATACATTTAAATCGTGCTAATAAACCTTCTATAGTGCTAGCATCTCCCCTTGCTTTATCAGGGTGATATTTAAGAGACATCTTCTTATAAATACGATTAACGTCTTTTTTGAACGTTTCATTCCAGGCAGATGGTTGTTCAATTTCTAAAACTTTAAAATAATTAATAAATACATCTACTTTTGCACAAGAACCTTCGAAAAGATTTTGTTCATTTTCGTTATTATCTGCTATTGCTGCTTCACATACATTGTTATTTTTAACTGAATCAGGAAATGGCATGTTAGGATCAATCGTATCTGTTTTGGTATCTGTTTTGGTATCTGTTTTGGTATCTGTTTTTGTATCTGTTTTTGTATCTGTTTTGGTATCTGTTTTGGTATCTGTTTTTGTTTGGTCCTTGCGTTTAGCACCATCATCGCTCTGTTGTTGCGCCGCATTTGTTGGTCTTCTGGGGTCAGAAATTGCATAAGCAGTTTCAAACATTTTATTTGGCATACTGAGGTATGTTTTCATACCGCCAGATAAATTATCTATGAAATCATAGTGTCCTGTTGGAGAACTAGCATTAATAGATGCATCATGCACAAGTAGGCAAGGTGGTGGAGGATTTTCAATAGGTGGAAAACTAATTCCGGGAACGGAATTATCACTTGATACATAAGTCCATCCGGCACCAATAGCATTTGTTCTTTCCCATACACAGAATGTAGTATTAGTAATTTTTGATAAAGCATCCATATCAGAATCGTGCATAAATCTATCTCTATTAGGATCATTACTTAGAGTTCTCAGTTTTACCATAAAGTCATTCATAAGATCACTTGGGTAAGAAGTCACCCCATCTGCCACTACTTTTATTCCAGGTATTTTTGCCTTTTCAACAAGTTCATTTAACCAATAGTTGGGGTCACCTCCAGTAACACCATCCCAATAGGGTTTCATTTTAGATACCTCTACAAGATATACCATTATAGCAATGAATCCACAGAATGAATCTGATCCTGAAATATTATTAATTGATTTGTAATACTCAGCATTAAAAACATTATTTGTAAATGCAGGACACAAATATATAGTCATACCATCTGCTTTCTGAGATACAATTGTATTCCATTCCTCAGGTCTATCGCATTTTTCTAGAATATTCCCCTCAACTGAATCATTTGTATCGCCCACAACAGCTGATGATACATTATCTTCTGCGTCGGTTGAAGGTACGGTAACGCCAGACGGTTGGACGACACTAGGGACAATCGGTTGTGTAAGCTCAGATGATACATTATTTCCTACGTCGTTTGAAGGTACGGTAACACCAGACAGTTGCACGGTACTAGATTGAGTAACCTGAGACGTTGCATCTGCTGTGGGAAAAATTGGCGAGGTCTGAAAAGGTGATGTTTCAGAATCATCCTTACTCATATCAGTCATTTCAATCTCAACCGGAGGAGTTGTAGTAGGTTTAGGTTGAACATTTTCAAGTGATTTTTCAGAATCATCATTACTCATATCAGCCATTTCAATCCCACTCTGAGGAGTTGTGGTGGGTTGATCTCGTCCTCCATCATCCCAGTTATCATCCATCTCCTGCGGCCCAACACCAACACTTGGTGCTATACCTTTTTGTTTTTCAAGACTATTTAGTCTATTCATAGCACTCTCTTTTGCATCGGGATTTTCGATGTGACTAGAATCAAGAGTTTCTTTCACTATAGGTGCCGGTACAGAGTTTGCATATGCATTAGGGGTTTCACCAGTTTTCCATGGATTAGATGTAATAGGGTAAACACTCATTTGGGAAAGAGTGATTAAACCGATATTTTTACTGGAAGATTTAGTATCAATTAATGGTCCTATCTCTTGTTTTGGATAAAAAGTAATAGTTTGGTCTATTTTCCGGGTTAATGTCTCAATTACCTCTTCGTGTATAGCTTTTTGATTCATAGAAAAAGCCATTGCACCTGCACCAGCAGGATTATCGGTGAATCCAGAAAGTTTTTCATTTTGATAATCAAGTATTGATATTGATCCTCCTCCTGCAGCTGAGAATATTCCAAACATAGCAAGAAGTGTATTAATTTCCACAACGAGCTCATCTAGAATACTTTTTAATTGGGTTTTTTGTTCACTAGTAACAGTATCAAGACGTAATCTTAATTCATCAATTTTTTCATTAGCTTTATTTATTGCAGAATCAACAACCATTTCTTGTTTAGAAATCTCTAGGTCAAAATATGAATCAATACCAACACCAAATCCAAATCTCTTTATCATTTCGGGCATATTTGGTACCCGATTATCAGCAACTAAAACATCGTTTATGGCTTTAATAATAATTTGGGCTTTTTTGTTATTACTAAGAGTATCATATTTCAGGTCATTCTGTACAACCTCAACCAATTTTTCTCTCTCAACAATATTATTTAATTGGGTTGAAAATGATTCTTTTGCACTGGAATCTTCCCTAGAAAATATAGAGAATATTCCATCTGTCAACTTCTCAAGTACAGATTTATCAGCAGATTGTGCATTTTTTATTTCTTCTGAAATACCTTTTGCCAAAGTAGTCTTTAGTAACCTAGCAAAATAATCGATTTGACTTGGGTTTTCAGCGCCGGATAAAATAATTTGGGTACCCTTATTATCTATGTTTAAAGCATCAATATAGCTTGAAAGAGCACTTTGATACCCGATAATAAGTTTCTTTGCTGTTTCAGTGTTACTGTCAAGTTTTATGCGTGCACCTCCCTTCTTTTTAAGAGTTCGATACCGTAAATTACGAGGGTGGTTCTTGGTTTTACGACTCCTCTTTATACGTCGCTTTTGTTTGCGAGCCTTTCCTTGCTTCTTCATGCTTTGATTATGAGTATTAAGGATCTTGTATATGCGACTCCTTGAGATCTTCATGTTGTCTATATAAATGAGATCATATATTTTTTTATTGTATCGTTATATTAATGGATTGTCCAAATGCTACTGCTCCTATTAATATTGTTAGAAGTCTAAACTCTGGGGACTGTGATCTAAAATGTGATTTTCAGCCAGGATATCACACAACTAGTTTATCAGCTGAAAATAGAGGTGACTTTATCAGATTAACATTTGACTCAGATAATAAACCCCCTGTTTTATTCAACAAAGAACAGTATAATGTCACGGATGCCCGAATATATCAACCATCCCTCCATAGATATGGAGGAACCCAACTTCCAGCAGAATTAATTATATCTCACCAAAATACATCACAAAATAAAGAATTGCTAGTTTGCATTCCAATAATTGACAGTGCATCTAGTGAAGGTATTGTAGATGCCTTAATTGATCAGGTTGCAATTAAAGCTAATTCTCTTGGAGGAAAAACAGCTATAGGTATGAGTAGATTTACACTTAGTGATTTAGTTCCAATGAAACCATATTATAGTTATACCGGAACACTGCCGTATCTTCCATGCATGAAAGATGGCGTAGAATATGTTGTATACGGGCAACAACATGCAATACAAATTAAGTCAGGTACTCTTAAAAAGTTGAAAAAAGTTATTACAGTAAATAATTATCAACCACATAAAAATCCGGATGGTTTCTTCTATAATAAGAATGGTCCATCACTTGGCAATACAGGAGGTGACATATACATTGAATGTAATCCAACTGGAGAAGATGGAAAGGTTTTGGTTCCTGAAGGAAATACATCTGGAGAGAATCTCGCCGAAAATATAGGTGAAAAGATTCTTAATTTTTTAAAAAGTCCTATAGTTAGCTCACTTTTTGGTGTATTAATTTTATTCATTATATTGAAACTGTTTAATTTAGCTGCTAATAAATTATTTGGCACACCAGATGGATCTTCTAAAAATGCAGAACCGTCTAGTTAATCATCTTTAATAATGCAATCTTTTGCTAACTTCATTTTCAATTTTCTTTTTGATCTAGCATGCATTTTCGAAGTTGTTGCATTTGAAAGTTCAACATATTCATTTTGTTGTTTTTCACTATTAATCCAATCAGGATGTTCTGCTTCATATACGGTTGGCCAGTGTTTTATTATGCCATGTTCAACATTTTTGACTATTTTCTCTCCATCATCCTCTTGCCATCCTTCGCGTTTATCCTTAACAAACCAATCTGAATGATTATTATGTAATGGTCGCTCAGTTAAAGCTAAGGGTTCCAAGTTTTGTCTAACAATATCAGCTATAGCCATAGGTTTATCGTCTTTTAGATGTTTTAAATCAGATATTGTGAGAGATAGCTTATCAACAAAGTCTTGAATGGACATAGCTTGGCCACATTCGTTATTTAAATACAGCATAATATTAGTATTATTTTGAGTACCAATATTCTGTAAATTATTATTTGTTATATGTTGGATATTTGACTTTAATTCTTGATTTTCTCTCATCAGTGCTGTGCACATTTTGGTTTGTTCTGCTATCATTTTTGTTTGTTCAATGGTAGCTTTTTGATTTTCTTTCATTGCTTTTAAAACATCACTCACTGTGTACTCTTTTTTCGCTGATTCTTTTATTACAATTGCCTTTTGATTAATGGTATCAAAATTACATGTTTTTTTATGTCTGTAGTAACCTTGATGATATGTATATATTTTTCCACAATTACATACAAACTTGTCAGCATTTATAGTCTGGCTCTTTTTGTTTATTGTCACAACTGATTTCTGCACCATTTCTGCACCATTATGTTTCTTCGTGTTAAGATGTCTTTTCCAATTTCCAAGTTTACACGTAAAGAAGTCACATTTTTTACATTGATATTCTTCTGGCTCTTTCTGGATCTTTTTAGCTCCTAAATCTGCACCATTCTGCACCATATATATGGTGCATAAAAAAGAGCTGAGTTTAAATCTTATTTATCAAAATCCATCAAAATACGCGAGCATTATATGCTACCATAGATTTCCTACATAAGTATTTTATAATCATCTTTTTCTTCTCTAGGCTCTCTAAATAAATCATGTTTTTTACCCTGTTTTCAATTCTCAAAAATATTTGGGGTTTTCTTGATAGAATCTATATATATCTGAGGGTCTTTGAAAAAGTAAAAAAACATTAAAAAGTTAAAAAATCGTAATTTGAATAAAAAATACAAATAACAATTTAGATTACACCATCATAGTCGATGGGGGCAGCGTCATTGAGATCACTTAATACTGGTTTGAAGTCACCCTGAGAACCATCATTTCGCACAATAGGAGCCATATCTGATACAACCTCTTCTTCTAGTGTCTTGGGGAAATCATTATATTTTTCTAACATTTCCATCTTGATCTCTTCAGCATGATTCTCACTTTGGAGAAGTATACCGCCTGTTCTGAGATTCGATCTCTTAATAAGAGTATGGGCAGCCAGTAGCCCAATAATACCTGCGATCGGTCCTGCTGCTGCAAATAATGTAAGTGCTAGAAGCACAACGATTATGTTACCAGCAGTGGTGTCAACCAGTTTTGCTAATTCGATCGGTGTTTCAATATCGAACATAATATAGATTACAAAAAGCAACTCCAGAACCAAGGAATGTTGTTTCTCTGCCTTCATTAGATCTTTCAAGAACTTCATTATATGATTAACTCAGATAATTTTATACAGCAAAATTGAAAGAAACCAACCTAAATGCATAGGTTGATAATAACTATCATGGCATCCACATATTTCGGAAAACAAGGATACACTATTTATAAAGATTGTTTAACGCCAATCGATCTTAAGTTTATCAGAGATTCATTAACAGTTGCACCATATATACCTAAATCGCCGGTGCAACCCGAAGCATTTCCTATATACAAAGAAGGGCATAGTAAGATCTATATGCCTCGATATTTTGGCGTTGAACATTTTGGAGTTCCAGATGAAATTAAAATATCAATGGGTGACGAGAATAAGATGAAGTTTAATGGTACACTACGACCATATCAAGTTGATGTTGTTGATGCATTCTTCAAATCTATCGCAGATGGTAAAGGAGGTGGTTTACTAGATATTCCTTGTGGGTTTGGAAAAACTGCAATGGGTATTTACATCGCATGCAAATTAAAAAAGAAATGTTTGGTTATTGTTCATAAAGGTTTCCTGTTAAATCAATGGATTGAAAGAATTGAAGAGTTCGCTCCTAATGCAAGAATCGGAAAGATTCAAGGACAGATTATTGATATTGAAGACAAGGATATCGTAATTGGTATGCTTCAATCTTTATCAATGAAAGACTATCCATCTACTATGTTCGATTCATTTGGACTAACAATTGTTGATGAATGCCATCATATCTCATCAGAAGTCTTCAGTCGTTCATTGACTAAAATCGTAACACCTTATACTCTTGGATTGAGTGCAACTATGGAAAGAAAAGATGGATTAACCCAGGTATTTAAAATGTTTCTGGGGGATATTGTTTATGCAATGAAGAGGGAAAGTGAAGATAATGTTATGGTGAAAGCAATAACATATGAATCAAGTGATCCAGAGTTTGAAGAAGTAACGTATGATTATAGAGGAAATCCCCAATATAGCACAATGATCTCAAAACTTTGCGATTATAATCACCGAACTGAGTTTATCCTTAAAGTAATTAAAAAAGAGATGGATGATTATCCAAATCAACAGATGATGATTCTAGGACAAAATAAAAGTATACTTAAATATATTTATGACGCAATTACTCATCGTAAAATATTTACTGTAGGCTATTATATTGGCGGAATGAAAGAGGCAGATTTAAATGAAAGTGAAAACAAACAGGTCATCGTTGCTACATATGCAATGGCAGCAGAGGGTCTCGATATTAAATCATTAACTAGTCTAATGCTTGTAACACCCAGGACTGATATTACACAAGCAGTAGGACGTATTCTTAGAGTAAAGAGAGAGAGACCACTCGTAATCGACATTGTTGATACACATGATCTATTTAAACGACAGTTCAAAAAACGTGCAACATTTTACAAAAAGAACAATTATACAATCCTTACAACAGATAGTAGTAAATATATGAATAATGAATGGGAAGAGATGAAGAAGCGAGGAAAGTCTAAAAATAAAAGTTCAGATGTTGAAATACCTCAAGCAGGAATGTGCTTACTATCAATTTAGTTAACCATATAATGATTACAATAATTACATTATATGATTTAATTACGTGCTACTTTTTCGCATCCAAAATAGGATTTGTGAGGCATAGGACTAGCTAAAGCGGACTCATTTGGGTTTAAGGGGCTACCATCAAAACTGAATCCGAATGAAAGTGGTTCATTGCTAAATGGCTGAGGACTTCCACCATGCATATGTTTCTTTTTAGATTTGCTTCCACAGCTTCCAGCTCCTCTTTTCTTTGATCTTTTGTGTATTTTTAAAGAACGCTTCTTCTTATATCCGCCACTAAGAACCGCTGTGCCATTACATCCGCATCCTCCGCCACGCATTTTTTTAACCTTGCGTGTGCGACGCTTCTTATTAACTTTGCGACCACGAGTCTTTCTTTTGCGACCTTTACTTTTTCGCTTACCCTTGCTTTTGGTTTTCTTCATTTTGCGAGAACGCTTATTTCTTGTGCGTCTACGCTTACGACCTTTACCGCCCTCTAATGGGGAAGGAGCAACTTTGTTAGCAGGAAGATTAGATTTGACACCAGAATGATCAACAACCATATGTCCTGGGTGTCCAGCACCGATAGTGCCAACTGATGTACTTGGATTTTCAACATCCATACCGAGCTTATTTCCTCCGTTCATCTTACTATTACATGTGATAAGTTTTCTTCCGCCGCTCATAAGATTTACATCTCTCCTACATTCTGCACAGAGTTGAGTGGGATCAATATTATCGGATTCATCTCCAAGTTCGCATAAACGGCATGGCTCTCCGTATTCATTTAGAGCTTGATTCTCGTCATTATGCATGGTTATATTTTCGTGTTCACCTGTAGAACCGGTTGTTTCGTGATTACTAGAACCAGTTGGGTCTCCGCCACGTTTGATTCGAGATGACCCACCTGTTAAACGCACAAACTTTCCTTTTGCTGCTTGAATATTCGAAGAGGTTCCTCCATAAGTATTTGAACCACTGTATACTAAATTATTCGAAAATCTATCCGGAACAGCTTCAAAGTTTGGGGTAGTATTAGTTGCTGCTTCACTTGCAGAATACGCACCGACAACACTATTAGGATTTGCGAAATCGCCTGGAGCTAGATTGCTTGACATATATATTATCCTGTGATTTTTTCTCAAGCATTATAATATCATTTTTACTTGAAGTTCTACCATTTTTTATTACTTCAATCGGTTTCCATTTTCTAAATCTTGGAACAAAAACACATTTCATTATATATGATTTCTTCAAATCAACATATTTGTCTTCGCTAATATTTTCAAACTCTTCTTCGTCGTCGCTTTCTTCAAGAAAATCCAAATTGCGGTTTTCCTTGATGTTTCGAAACAAAGAGTTCATCATAACACTAGATTTGTAGTCAGTAATTGCAGCAACTCCATGAGATTTTTTATCATCAGCAACAAAAAGGCTATAAATATCACATCTTAATTGCGCCTTAATCCGGAAATATGCAATTGGATCAGATTTATCAGTATATTGAATAACACCTTTACATCTACTATTAGAAAGCTGAATACAAGAAATGCCATAAACCTCGTATGGCAGCGATCGTGCATGAGTTATTGCTTCTTTGAATGATGAAACTAAAACAGGTGATGCCACGATTATTTGTTGTTTTAAAAAAACATTATTGTTTATTTCATTACTAAGCAAATTGCTAATAAACCCATATTTATTAACATATCTCGAAGAAGAGATATTTTGTCCTTTGTAATAATGAATATCAAGAATAGTAAAACATGATATGTTATTTGTATTGAGTATTACTCCGGAAATAATAGTACCCTTTCCATAGCATAAACTATCTGAAAAGCTAGTATGTACTTTTGTTATATGGCTTATGTTTCCTGATCTACCAAAAGATAGCATATAACAAATGTTTTCTGTCTCATTATAAGTGTACCATAAAATGCACTTCTTTCCCTTTGGAAGCACTTGATACATATCACAATGAACCTTCTTATGAAGAAGTCCTCCATATGAAAGTTCTATATCAGGGAATCTTGCCTTAATTGTTGCAGTTGTCATTTGCAGGAATACTATAAATAACTATTTATCTTTAATCCATTTTAAAAATTAGTATGTAGAATAGCCTCCTGCTTCATTTGCAGAAATAATCTGGTTTTTATCTGAAGAAGTGCCCTTCTTAATGTTACTCAAGAAATCTTTCAATTCAGCTTGCATTTCAACTGTGTCAACTTGTGGACTTTCATGTATTTCAGTTGGATTAAGTGGTAAGTTATTATGAGGGAATTGATCGTGTGATAATATCTCATTATATCTCTCAGTTGGTTTATTAATTAAATCACGAACTTTTGGAACAGTTAGTGTATTAATAAAGAAGGAATATAGGTAGTGTACGAGCATTATCAATATTAAAGATATAATACTCCATTGTATAGTCCAGCCAATCATTACTAATATATTGAAACATTAGTTAAGATTGGATAGAAACGTATCGATTGTGCTATGCAGCATTGGACTGTTAAAATCATTGTCATTCTTGAAAAAAGCATCTGTAACTATATCTTTTTCATATGTGATTACTAGATGTGCGTGATTGTTCCCACTAACCTTATATTTTACAATATCAAGCCTTTTTACATAATAATCATTTGGGATTTGAGAATTAATTTCTGTTAGCTCTTCACTAGAATCATCCGAGATGATTTCTATATTTTTATATTTGTGACGCTCAACATTTTTATGATTTATATTTATTTTATATAATTGGCCATTTTTAACTGTGAAAATACCGTGTTGGGTATAAAAAAGAGATTGTCTTTCAGTTGAAGCTTCAATAAAGCCATTTAATGTAGATTCATTATAAGAAGAAAGTGGGAGATTATCTATGTAGTAAGATGGCATTTCAGATATATCTATAACACTAAACCATTTAAACCGATTCAGATATCATTCTCTAACAATATGACTAGTATTATCATCGTAGACAAATCCGCTTCTATTAAAGCAACAAAAGTAAAGGACTTGACAAATGATACTATTTATAAAAAATGTGGATTTCGCAAAGCCGATGGTTTTGAAATGAGATCCAGGTTTTTAATCAAAAAGTTTGATATTGATACAGTTGAAGTATGGGCACGTGATTCGGGAAAAGCGGGAAGTGAAAATAAATATGAACTTCCTCCTCCTATCGACAAGGATCTATTTTTTGGATCTATTGCAATCGTTGGTTTAGATAAGAACAAAGAGTTTTGTGACTTAACTGATGAGACGTGGAAAAAGGTTTATGAGCATTTGTTTGGAGGGTTTGATGATATTGAAAATCCTGATTCTGAAGAGGAATATAGTGAAGATGAGCTTGAATCAGTTCCTGCTGAAAAGAAAACCAAGAATGGTTATTTAAAAGACGGATTTGTTGTTGATCTTGACGACGATGAAAGTGTTGAAGAACTGACTGATGATAGCGATGTTAGTAGTAGTGACAATGATGAGCCTGATATTGAAGCAGAGCTCGAATTGAGTGGTTCTGAACTTGAACTAGAAGAAGAGGATGAATATTATTATTCAGATGAAGACTAAGTGTAAGATAAAGGGAAAATTGAAATGATATAAAGTGTGCCAATACATTATATCATCACCTATGTATAAGATTACGGATCCCAAAACGTTCAGAGATGGAGTTATAACTGAAATAACTAAGATACTGCCTCAAAAACATTATGCCTTCAATGTTGAAAAGGGAATATTTAATTGGTGCATAAGAGAAGCTGATAACAAAAATATAGTTAAAAAATGGGAAAATATTTACTTTGTTCAGATCTATATTGATAGATTTCGAATGGTTTGGGTCAATCTCAAAGACAAAAATATTGTAGAAAAGATTGTGAATAAAGAAATTAAACCACACCAAATTGGACAAATGACACATCAAGAACTCGCACCAGCCAAATGGGGCAAGCTAATCCAAGATAAGAAAGAAAAAGATGAAAATCGGTATACTCCAAAACTAGATGGAAATACAGATATGTTTACTTGCAGAAAATGTAAGTCTAATAAATGTAGTTATTATCAGCTACAGACTAGATCTGCGGATGAGCCAATGACGACATTTGTTACATGTGTTAACTGTGGTAATCGGTGGAAGTGTTAAATAAATAATTTATAATTTTTTGTATGTCTTATAAAGTATTTGAATTGTGAGAATAAAGTATGAAATAAAAAATTATATATATTTTTTTCATGCATTTTTATTAAATTATAAGTTCAAGATCAGATGCTTTCCAATATTCACTACCACCACCGGGAATAGGTCGTCTAAGTATGAAAGGGATTCTTTTTTGTTCAAGCTCCATCTGAGCAATTGTATATCCAGTTACTATATTAGGAGGCACCTTAACAAATGGCTGGGCACCCTCATTCAACTGTTTAGCTCTATTTCCAAGAATCCTAGCTTTTTCAAACTTAGTCATGAACGGAAGTGTTCTATGTAGGTCATCAATAATTTCACCATTTGGTGCGCGAACAACAGTTGACATAGTTCGAACCTCGTCGTAATTATGCATTCGAGATTCAGGGTGATATTCATCAACATAATTTGAAATGATTTCCCTATCAAACTTCTTAAGATAATCTTCGTCTTCCTCTTCCTCTTCCTCATCACTACTATCCTCATCATCATCAGCAATATCCATTTGACTTTGCTGTTGCATATCATCTAGTGCAATACTTTCTTTCTCAGGACCTTCATCTTCAGACATATCATAGTCTTCTTGATCTTCTTCATCATCGTCATCATTGCCTTGAAAATCTATTTCATCATCAAGGATAGATTCGTCAATTTCAATACCGATATTTATTTTAGGTTTTACAATTCCATCTTCATTGTCAGAATCATCCCCTAATGTAGGATATTCTCCATCATTGATCGTAGACTCTTCGTCGCTGAAATAGTCATTTTCAGAACCATCACTGTTATAACTCGCAGTTTCTTCGTGCTCAGAATCACTCATGATAATATATATAAAAAGCTATATTTAAATTATGTTATTCAATTTTTTTGTTATTGTTGTTCACTCGTTTTCCATGTAGTATCGCAATTTGCACACATGTATATGTATTTTATATTTGTGTCATCATATCTCACATACATTACCTCGTTTTCAGCTTCACCTTTTGCTGCTGGACATTCTTGATTAGGACACTTGATTGTCTTGATTCTTGGTAATGTAGGATCGCTTTTTGTATATTCATTTATAACGTGTACATATTTTTCTTCGCTTCTTTTCACCTGTGTCTTAAGTACACAAACATCCGTTTCATTAACATCGTCGGATTCGTGACCACAATGACGACAGTAATATATGAGTTTATTAGCATCGTCTGCCGTAACCTTTAAATAATACATATTGTCGCATTTTACGCAGAAGTGCATCTTGTGTATATAATATATCTATATTGTTTTTAACTTGCTTCAATTTTAAGAAATATTACATTATTTGGCTAAGATATCAGCAACTTCTGATAGTTTATCGGTAAGTGATTCATAATCAATCTCTATTGCCATACTATAAATTGAAGTATATACTACATTATTAGAGGATGATTCTGTTTTACCTGAAGATTTATCAAGAAATCCATTTTTCCATATATTTGCGGCTTGATCTAAAATCTCTTTCTTTTTTTCAAGATTTTCAAGGAAATCAGACTTAGCAATTTCAAATAGATCGCTGAACTCTGTTTTGTAATATGGTTGGTTAAACACGTTTATAGTAGCAAGTTGAATATTTTTGTATCGTATAATTTCTTCATACTTGTAGAAGTCTCGATGCTTATTATCAAGGCCTGGTTCATGTACAAGAGGCTCCTTTGTCATAATACTTCTGATAACGAGTAGAATGCTGGTGATCGTATTACATCCCGTCCAAGCATCGCCGCTCCATGTATTCAAAAGAGAAAGACAGACTTTTCCATTTTTGTATAGATTAGGATGCATTCTTGTTTTTCCATCATTTGTGCAATAAGTTAATTTAGGTGGGGAATGTGGATAGTTTTCTGGAAAAGCAAATCTAAAAAAATAATAGCCTCCTTCATATGGAGTGTCAGGTGGACCAATAATTAATGCTTTTCCTGCTAGAATATTGGTATCATCATGTATATAGAAAATACCAGTTGGTGGATCTTTTGTAATAGCACGAATGTCTTTAATAAGTCGTTTGGCCGTTTCTTGTGAAATAATGCTCATTTATTCTCTCTATGAATATGTTTAGTTCGTTTTATACCCAGTTATAATGAATGTTTATCTGACGGCATATATCATATGCCGGAAAATTGAGATAAAATTATATGGGTCTATTATATCAACCAACTATGTCAAACCAAAAGTCCTCATTGTTTGATTCTTTTATAAGATCTAGACCCGCCGGAAACGGTCGTCCTAGTACACATACTCGCATTGGAGACCGTGACCTTAAAATATATGGCGGTAATTACCATATTCCTGATTCTGACAATGAACAGTTTCTTCAATTATATTTTGATCATGTTTTCAAAGATGCGAATTATGAATATATGACGGAAAAACAGCTCGTTGAAAATGGTCCCATGCTTGTAGATATTGATCTACAATATGGAACCGATGTTACTGAAAGAAAACATAATTCTGATTATATTCTTGATCTTGTTGCCTTATATCTTGATAAATTGGGCGCTTATCTTGATGTTGAAAATAACACAGTCATGAACATCTTTGTCTTAGAAAAGAAAAATGTTAATAAACTTACCGATAAAACAAAAGATGGCATTCATATTATATTTGGTCTTCAAGTCCATAAAGCAGTCCAAGTTATGATTCGTAATGATATGGTTTCTGAAATCGCCTCGATTTGGGATGATTTGCCTATTACTAATACTTGGGATCAAGTCGTAGATGAAGGTGTATCTAAAGGTCATGTAAACTGGCAACTATATGGGTCCAGAAAACCTGGACATGAAGCATATTTAATTAGTACGCATTACACAAGTATCTACAACGGTGGTGAATGGGGTCACCCAAATCAAGAAGATTGCATGTTTGATACCAGCCGATTTATTGGACAATTGAGTGCTAGATATGCAGGTCATCCTGAAAGTAAAATTAAAGAAACACATAAAACTTGCTTTGATCAAGAAGTTGCTTCCCTCGATAAGAGAGGAAGAAGAAAAACTTCTACTGGTGGATCTAAAGATTTAAATAATGCATCTGTTATTCTTGCAACAGGAAGATTCGATAGAATTAAAAATGAAGAAATGCTTGATGATATAATAACTTGTTTGACTGAACAGACAAGTGCCGTTGACTATAGAGTTCGTGAAACACATGAGTTTACAATGGGCCTTCCTGCTGACTATTACGGACCTGGTAGTTACAATAAGTGGATTCGAGTTGGATGGGCTCTTGCTAATACTAGTCCAAAGATGTTTGTAACTTGGCTGAAATTATCTTGTCAAGAAGGTTGCAGAAGTACACTAAGAGGACACAACGGTAAGTTTGATTGGAAGAATAGTGTACAAGAAATGTTCGATCTATGGAAACAGTTTGATTGTCATAACCCTGACGGATTATCTCATAGATCAATCATGTATTGGTGTAAGCGTGATAATTTTGAAAAGTATGAAGATATCAGAAAATCTACAATTGATTACTTCATTGACCAAACAGTAATAGATAAAACAGAGTTTGATCTTGCTTCAGTATTATTTAATATCTTCAAAGATAGATTTGTTTGTGTTAGCATTAAAAATAATTGTTGGTATGAGTATAAAAATCACCGATGGTTTGAAATTGATTCAGGAACTACTCTTCGATTGTGTATTTCAAAAGAAATGCATCACGAATATTTGACAAGGATTCACAATCTTACAACTCTTATGCAAACAATGGAACAATCCGATGGTCAGTATGAAGCAATGAGAAAAAAGACATCTACTCTTGCATCAATTGCAGTGGACTTGAAGAAAACCGTTTGGAAAAATAATATCATGCGTGAGGCTAGAGAGTTGTTTTATGACAAGGACTTCTTTACAAAGCTAGATGAAAACCCATATCTTCTCTGCTTCAGCAACGGTGTTATCGATTTCAAGAGAAAATTATTCAGACCTGGTCAACCAGATGACTATTTGTCTAAGTGCACAAACATAGAGTATCTCAAGCCTACATCATATCACGATGAAAGCAAAAAACAAATCAATACGTTTCTGGATCAACTATTCCCTAGCAAAGAGCTTCGCAGGTATATGTTTGATCATCTTGCATCCGTACTTATTGGTACATTAGACAATCAAACATTTAATATTTATACTGGATCTGGTCGCAACGGTAAGTCATGTTTAGTTGATTTGATGAGCAAAGTGTTGGGTGATTATAAAGGGACTGTTCCAAGTACTCTTATTACGCAGAAAAGAGCAAGTATTGGTAGTACATCATCTGAAGTAGTGCAATTAATGGGTACTCGTTATGCCGTAATGCAGGAACCATCTAAGGGAGATAAGATTAATGAAGGTATTATGAAGGAGATTACAGGTGGTGATCCTATTCAAGGTCGTGCGCTATTCAAAGATACAGTTACTTTCATCCCACAATTCAAATTGGTAGTCACTACAAATGTTCTATTTGATATCAAAAGTAATGATGATGGTACGTGGCGTCGCATTCGCGTATGCGATTTTGAGTCTAAGTTTCTTGAGAAGCCATATGAAGATGATTTCCACTTCCCAAAAGATCAATTTCCTTACCAGTTCCCTCTTGATAAGAAATTAGATGAAAACTTTGATGAATGGGCACCGGTGTTTGCAGCAATGCTTGTAGCTAGAGCATTTGAAACACAGGGTAATGTACAAGATTGCCCTGCTGTTCTTGAAAGTAGTAGTGAGTATCGTGAAGGACAGGATTATCTTGCAGAGTTTGTTAAGGAAAAGGTTGCAAAGTCTGATGGCGACAAGATTAAAAAGCAAGAGGTTATGCATACATTCCGCGAATGGTATCAAACCAATTATGGTAGAAATGTTCCCAAATCCAGAGAACTATATGAATATCTGGATCGCAGACACGGCCGATATAAGAATGGCTGGCATAATGTGAAACTTCTATACGATGATGAAGAGGAAGAATACAATTAACTTTAAAAAATATAGATAAATAAATTATTTCTATATTTTTTACATATTATCAGATGCGAATACATCTCGAGGAGCTTTATTTTGTAAAAACCAATTTGCTTGATCAGAGAGATACCAAATAAATAATGAAATGTATTTGAGAATAAATGGATATGCTATCAATGCTAAGACAGTTACCCAACCCATAATTGTTTTATAACCTCCTTGTTGAAAAAACGGACCTCTATATAGAAAAACAGCCGCTACTATAATGTAGAGCCACATAAGAGATTTCCCAACTGTACCAAGCCACCCTTTAGCCCAATCTTCATATACAACGCGTCTATCATTTGTTTCTACTGCAGAAATGTCTTGATCTATAGCTAATTCTAATGCCTTATTTTCATCTAATCTAACTCTCAATAGTTCTTTCATTCGTTTAATAGTAATTGTCTCAGCAGTATAATCTGCAATAAGGGCTTTTAATTCATCATTTAATTCTTGATGTGACTTTTGTGCTAGACCTTTTGCAACATTTGCTTTTTGTGTATAGCGTTTAACAAGCATTTTTTCATAACCAATTTCTCCTTCAGTGAAAACATAATAGTTTTTCTCAGCATCAGCGGTTATAGTTGGCGCATTAGTCTGTGTTTTTTGAGCAGATTTCCATTTATTCCTCAATTCATCAGCTTTTTTTCGTTTTTGACACTCAGAGTCACATGTTAACATTGAAGATACATTTTGAAACATACCCTGCATTGCAGCAGAATCTTTTCCAGTCATGGATCTCATCATTGCCATCATTTCATCTTTTGATCTCATTTTCTCATCCAATTCTTTTTGAACTAGTTTATTAATTTCTTCTTGAGAACAGGCCATATTACTTATATTACAAATAGAAATTATATTCTGTTGTTAAAACTCTAAACGCGAACATAATCGCTTTCCGTGTCACTAAATGGTTTCACAACGCTTTTTCCAGGCTTGAATGGACACATTCCTGGCTTTACTTCAACATATGAGACTGTTGATCTACCGTTAGCAAATCCCTCTACACATTTTCCCAAATCATTATCATAATTGGTTCCATCAGAGCAACATGCAGAACCTACACAACCAAGACCTAAATTGGCCGCAAAAGAATTGGCATCATCTTCAAGTGTATCGGTTGCTCCTTCTAATTGCTGTTTATCATATTCATAAACGGTTGGACTATTTGCGTCTGCATTCCAAATCCAATTGAACTCATCATAGTTCATATTACTTCTTGAACTAAGATTTATTGCTCTTCGAAAAATCATGAAGCCACCTATAACAAGAACTAGTCCAATAAGTCCCTTTGAAACATTACCAGGTAATAAACCCTTCTTAGCTACAATGCCAAGAATGAGAAGGGGGATACACACAATAATTATAAGTTTCATAAAATCCGCCTGAGCTCTATACTTGGAAGCATAGTAAGTATTAATTTCAACCATTCTCATTTTGTTATTTTTATTGGATTGAATAAGATTAAGATTTTTCTTAGCTCCATTCATTTCTTGTTCCATAACACCTGTTACTGTTAGTTGGTCTACAAGATCAACTCTAGATTGATATACTCTACCTTGCATGATCTTGTACATTGAGTCTAACTCTTGAAACATAGTCATTCTCATTGTAGATAGTTCATTAATTTTTTTAACGATTGCATCCTGCTTAGCAGTGTTAGCATCAGAAGCAGACGCAGCTTCAAGTTGCCCGTACAATTTTGACTCCATCTCTTGAAGTTTGGCTATGTTCTTTAGAATGGCGGCTTGCCTATCATCAGATTGTTGACGTGTATTATCAGATAAAACAGCACTTGAGCTCATTTGTATATATATTAGAAAACAAGATAATATATCTACATGTCTGTTCTTATCTACTTGCCTTAATTCCTGCTCCTACTGCCAATGCCGCTACAGCAGTCCAAGCCATAAAATGTAAATTGGAACTGATCATATCTAAATTGCTTGACTCTTCCATAGCTAATGAGTTTTCAAGATGATTTTTCTCATTTTTAGTTTTTTTCAGTGTTTCATCGTACAATACAGATTCTTTCTCTATTTGTTTTAATGCTTTTAGCATGTCAGTATCTAATTTAGCACTTTGACTATTAAGAGTTTTAATATCTCCTCCTATGTTCGACAAATGATTTTTTAATTCATCCTCTTTTTTCGCAACTACCTTAAGTTGCGCAGCAGTGGCTTTGCCTAATTGACATAGCGTATCTTGTGTCATATTAGAACCCTGAGGCATATTTGCATATGTCTGTCCATGTGTTGCAATTACATTATTACTGCAACTTTCATTATTTGTTACCTTCATCTTTCTAACATATAGTTCGGAATCATTATCTGGAATACGTTTAAGATTCATTGGATAATTGTCCTCGCCTTTTAGATTGCACTTATCCCCTAGAACAAACCCATGACAATTGCCATATTCATTACAAGCAGACTTACAATCGTCAAGACCAGTATTTTCCAAAACTTTAATATTAGTTGACTGTGTATTATAATTCCCCATATTGAAGTAATCTGTTCCCAGAGTTACAAAAGACTTTGGATATTTATGCGCTTCCATATTATTATCAGAATATCCGACAGTACCTTGAAGATTATGATTTTGCACACCTTGCTGCATCTCATATGTTGCACCATGTCCATTGCTTATATAACCATATTTGCCATAACTTTTGGGATCTGGATCTTTACCTGGTTCGTTACATGCTAATACTTGGTAACCGATGAGAAGATTGAGCTTACCTCCCGACGAACCACACTGCAGGTAACAGTTTCCTGATGGCGAACCAACTATCTCATTAATTCTTAAAAACTCTCCCGTATTTATGTAATTTCTCTTATATTTTGTTTTCGCTGCAGAATATTTTGATAATGATAGTCCGGTTTTATTAGTGTTACTTTTCCATACTATATTGCCTCCATTATCTTTCATAGTAGCATTTCCATCATCTTCAATAAATAACGTTCCTCCAGTACAACGGATTTGTTCATCTTCGCAATCAAATACTGCTACTTTTCCTGATGCACTCGGATTTATATTTATAGTTTTAATATTAGTTTTGTTATTACCACAATAATATGATGATACAAAGTTTTTGCTGCATCCGCGTGCAGGGTCATTTCCCGCAACCAACACGCCGTCGTAATGCTTTCCGGAAAGTTCTTTAATACCCGAATTATTCATAAAATTATTATTTTCAACACTCCAATATTCTGGCGTAGGTTTTGATTGGTTTCCACCCATAATTAGTATACAATGATATTTTTTAATAATATATTTTGTAAAAAATATCTAATACATAGTCCATGGTTTAACTTGTCCGTCGCAGTTAGAACCCCATGTAGCTCCAGTAACAGTAATAGAACCGCCTTTTCGTGAATCACATCCTTCTAAACTACTAATTCCGTCCCACATTTGTGGATTTTTAACATTCTCTCCATATGTGTTCGCACCATCAGGTAGATTACCTAAAGCGAATTGTCCATTATTCATAATTCCAAATGCACCATTGGGTCCAACTGAATCTGTATTAAATATTACTTGGCTAACAAGAGGTTTTGTAGCTAGAGACCCAGTATTTTTAATATCTTCTACTGTTATTCCACTTTTTGATGTATAGCATTTACCGTTATTTATGTAAAAAGCACTGCTACCTTGGTCCGCTGATCTAATACGACATTGTTCAGGATCTTCTGATATAGGCAGATCGGCATTATAATCGAACTTACTAGATATTTTCTTATAACAACCTAGCCATTCTGCTTTATTAAAATTAGGATCGGTTTGTCCCATAACTTGTAAGTTTATGGCTGATGGAGCACAGCTTTGATTTTCTCTCATTGGTTTTCCTACAAATAGATTTGGATCAGTGTTAGTGACACTGCCTTGACCGGGGACAATTGCGTCAGGAGTTAAATTGCTTTCAGTCAATTGTGCAGGACATCCATTATTAGACATTAATGAGTTCATTACCTTAGAGTTGGGTATATACTTAAATGTATTAGTATCAGTTACGAAACCTAGTTGTCCTTTTGAGGTTTTAATAAACTGGTTTTTTAACTTATTTGCTGGACCTTCATTAGTAGAATTATTTACAAATGTTTGTACTTCGTCCATAAGTTGCTTTTGAGCGCCAGCATAATTACTCATTGCGCGATCAAATTGTATTCTTGTAGCTTCAGCTTTTTTTGCGTCGTTTGCATTTTTAATATTTACCTGGCTTTCTCCAAATGCACCGGTGAATCCTTCGATTACATCACGTCTGTCTTGTTCTTTATTAAATGCATCAGGCGATCCTTCGCCAAGCAAAGTATTTGAAAATCTTGCTTTCTTAGCTTGATAACCACGAAGATATTGTTTACCTTGAGATGTAGAATAATTTTGGGTTGTGTTATCGTTAAATGTCTTCATCTTTTTATCTACTATAGAATGGGATAAAAAAGTGTTAATATAGCTTCTTAATAACGTAGTAAATGATTAATCCAATAATAATTGCAAGTATCGCGTTATCAAGCATTGTTATGTCATCGGTAGTTATAGTTTTAAGTGTGAATCCTGCTACTATAATACCAACAATGGTCAAAATAGTATATTGCAATGAGTTGGATTTTTGTAATAGATTAGTTGATTCAACATCTGCTTCAATATCTAATAATTCTTTCTTGCGTCTTTTTGCGATTGCTCGCTGACTCTCTGCCTGGCGTATTATTTTATCTAGTTTTTGTTTTTGAAGAATGATTATTTCATGATTAATTTCTCCTTCACTGAGAGCCTTATCTAATAATTGATTTCCTTTTGAAGATCCATTTAATAAACCTTGATTTATTCGTTCAAGTTCACCAAGATTGTTTAATGCTGCAATCCAATCTTTATCAATAACATTTTGAAGAAAACTTTTATGTACGCTATCATAAGCTTTCAATAATAGATTTATTTCAAACTCTATGGTTTTTAGCTCCATTATAGTAGGATAGTGGGCATCTTTATTAGACATCTATATTATACTTAAATATTATATCAATAACTGTACTTGTTCCATAGCCAATTTGCAATAACAAATAATAAAATCATGCCAAATATTAATCCGATAACATCTGACACCTTCGAACTAGGAGCAACAAATGCATGTGCGGTTAAAGAGAGAACTGTTATAACTAGAAAGAACCACGCTAACATATGTAAATAACGCATGTTTTGAAGCAAAGATGTATCTTCCTGTTCTGCATTTGTAGTTATAATAGTAGTTTGATATGCGCCCATCGACGAGCGATCGTTTTTTAGAGATTGAGATGTTTGATAAATCTGTTTTTGTGACTCGTCTAGAGCTACTTTTAATTCTACGTCTTGAATAACTAATTTACTTAATTCGTCTGCTAGTTTCTCAGAAAGAGCTAATAATTCATCGTTAAGTCGCATTATTTTATTCCATAAAGCAGGATCAATGTCTAACTGTAAGCACTTATCAGTTGATGTCATATTTCCACTAGATGGAATTGCATTGTACTCTGAATCAGAAATAGTAATTGCAGGAACATTACACGTTAAACTCTTTGATGCCCATAAATCAGATGAATATATGTGTTTGTTTCCTTTTATATCTACCCATGCATACTCCTTCGTTTTATCATTTTGTATATTATTTCCTGCAATACCACATGGTTGTCCCACTCCCATGCCCTGAGCGGATTTCATTTGATCTGCGATACTCTCATCTATAGTAAGGGGATCTTGTGGACACGATTCGGCATTATTAGACCATGCATCGGTTGAATACTTATGTGTAAATCCATAATCATTGACATATGAATAATTTCCGTCACCACTGGTAATTGCTTGTCCAAAATATTGTTGGATTTCTTTATCACTATTATTTGTTTTAACTACAGCTTCACTAAAAAGTCTGAATGCACTATTGTATTCAGCTAACTTTTTACTGAATTGATCTTCAAGTTCTGATACTTCATCTTGTTTTCTTGTTTGAACCCCAACATTGGGGCTCGAATCATCCATGGCTTCCATTATCGTGCTAACACCAGGAATACCACTATCTTGCATTCTCTTAAGATGTGGACCAATCTGCTTTGTATATGTTCTATTGAAATCTTTGAACTCTCTTCCTTGTCCAAGAGATGGATCTGACTCATTATTTGAGGTTAATCCAATATCATTAATAAGACTAGAAATATTCATTAGTATACACTAATAACAGAAAAGAACTTTCTCATGATTCATCTAGTCTAAATATATTCATTTTGTTTTACATAAACCAAATGAATTAAGCTTTATATATTCCATATGCTAAACCTAGTGACCCTATAAACATTAACCAATTTTCTAATAGCTTGAAATTGTAACCAGTTTTTGAGTCATCATACATACCCAATGCACCTTCTCTCTTATTCTCAAGTCCCTGTAATCGAATCATCATTTTGGCATTGTCTTTTTCTATTTTTGCAATCTGATCAACTATTCTAATAATATTTTTTGAAGTTGACTCTATGTCTTGCTCAATACTATCCCTAAAAAGAAAAAGATCACCTCTTACCTTATCCATTGCGCCCTTGTCTTCACTATATCTTTCTGTCATTGTTGTAACTTCAGGATAAGCTTTGGCATATGGAAATGCATTTGTTAATTCATTCAATGTAACAGAAAAATCTCCGTTTAATGTTTTTAATTGTGTTTTATAATAATCTGGGGGATGACTTGTCATTTACTTATATACTAAGAAGAACATATTCTATAGAATGGGGCTGAAATTGCAGTTTTACTCGGTCGCATAATTTCTATAATTTCTCCTGGACGGACTCCAATTGCAAGGGATACAGGGCTGAATCTTGACAAATCAGGCAACTGTGAATCCAGCGAAATATTATATTTCTTTTTAATTTCAAGTCCATCTGCTTCACTCATTACCCTATGTGGAGGTACTAGTTCATGATCTAATATATTAAATTGCAATGATTTCAATCCCACTACAGTAATCAAGTACTGATGTTGGGACCAAATCTGACGAAGTGCTTTATGCATAGAATCGTTTGCCCCATCACGCCCAATAACAATTAAATCATCTGCTCTAGTCAGTACAGAATCTATAGTAAACAAATCATCGATATAGTCCATTATGTTATTACCTCTCAGTGTCTTGCCTAAATGATATTTTACATAGGCTTTTCGGCCAGTATCTGGGTTTTCTGCTAACATATCAAGCTGATTATTTTGAAGCATAATATGTACTTGGGATATTGACTGCCCTTCATACTTATTTACATCAAACCCTCGTGTCTTAAGTTGACTGAGAATATTCTCTCTACTCTTTGCAATCTGAACAACGAATCCGCTTTGTGCCATGGTGTATATTATACATATCTATTTTTTAAGCGTCTTCATTTTTTCTATATAATCAATAATTTAATTATTTTGACTAATTATTGATTTATTAGGATCTTATTGTTACTTTTTTTTTATCTCCGCCGCCCGTTTCTTCATTATTATCATCTCCATTACTTGATCCCGAATCATCATTAAACTTTAATATTCCATCACTAACATTCGAGTTTGCTGGCTCTGTATCTATGACTATCGTATTTTTTGCCTCTGTAATAGATCCCTGAATCTCATCAGCTGCAACTTCTTGAATTGTTTTTTCTTTGGTTTCATCATCTGATTTTCCCGGCATATAGATATTTACATTTACGGGCTGAGCTCCACCCTTTAACTCACTACTTGATGGAGGACCATACTCTGGTGTTTGAGGTGCATACGCAGGGGAGTTAGGTTTAGATCCAATTGTTTGAGGTGCATATGCAGGAGAGTTAGGATTATAGTCTGGTGATTGAGGTGCATATGCAGGAGAGTTAGGATTATAGTCTGGTGATTGAGGTGCATATTCTGGAGAGTTAGGATTATATTCTGGAGAGTTAGGATTATAGTTTGGTGAAATAGGATTATAGTCTGGGGTTGCCTGTGCAGCTTCTGGATATACACCAGGATTGAACTTCTCAATCACTCTCTTCCAGTTTCCTGGTTGCTGATCTGCCAGCAATGCACCAATAATAATATTATCTTGAATTATGCTACCGTCTTTCTTTACTAAATCTCCATTGTTCCAATCGATTGGGTGCTCTCGAGGAACTTGATAATCATTATCATCAACCCACCATTTTTGACTAGATTTACCCGTGTCTTCAATAATAAGTGATCTATAAATATCTCCTGACTCATAAGATGATGTATCAAACATCCATCCCCACGCCAATGGATCTTTCTTACTAACATCCATATCAAGATGGATTTTTGGTGTAGTTGGTTCATCTTCAAACATAGGGCCACCTTTAAGCTGACCATATTCATCGGCAATTCCTGGAGGAGGATAGTTAGGGCTTTCTGGAGAATCAAGTGGGCTATCAGGAACATATGGATTTGGCTTTGGTGTACTATTCATAATTTCTGGACGAGGTCTAAACTTAGATTTTGCGTTTTTAGCAACATCTGTTGCGGTAACACCTTCCTTTCCAATTAGTCGGACAATATTATCAGAAAAAGCCATGCTGCTTAACTGATCAATATTATCTTCAGTTATAATTCTCAACTGAATATTCATGCCCTGAAGTTCTTGCATTAGAAGTTTAAAAGCATAAGGAATCCGAATAATACTAAAAGATCTTCCATGTTTGGAAATATTCTCAATATTTAATCCATCATTTAATGTGCCAACAAACTTGATTGGTCCGTCTGCAATTGGACTAAGGAACAGATTATAACTTTCATTGTAGATAGCAGTCATTCCGGTTTTATTACAAACAGCCATATAGTATTGATCTCCTCTTACTAACATAGATTCTTGCAAAAATGCAGTGGCGCCATGAGCAGCGATTCCATCGCGTTCCATCTCTCCAACACGTAGACCGCCATCATTTGCACGACCTTGCACTGTCTGACGAGTTAATAATGTTCTGGGGCCCTTAGATCTATAATTAATTTTATCCTTTACCATATGTTTTAAACGCATGTAGTAGGTAGGACCAATAAAAATCTCGGAATACATTTGCTCACCAGTCTCACCATTCAATAGCATCTGATTTCCACTAGAATTGAATCCTACATTTGTAAGCATTTTACCAAAGCTAGTAGCTTTCTGACCTTTATTCATAAAAGCAGTACAATCTCCAAATCCACCATACATCGCACAAGCCTTTCCCATTAATGTTTCAACCAATTGACCAATTGTCATTCGAGATGGAAGTGCATGAGGATTAATAATAATATCAGGTCGAATGCCTTCTTTTGTGAAAGGCATATTTTCTTCAGGAATAACTAATCCAATAGTACCCTTTTGGCCACAACGAGAACAAAACTTATCTCCGATTGCCGGAACACGCTCGTCCCTGACTCTTACTTTTGCAATACGAAACCCTTCTTCACCTTCTGTAATAAATGCCTTGTCTACAAACCCAAGTTGTCCTTTCTTTGGAACAACCGAATCGTCACTAGAAACACCTGGGTCTTGTAAATTATTGGTAATTTTTCCGATTATTACTTTTTTCTCGTCAAGTGGAGTGTTTTCTTTAATAAGACCGTGCTTGTCAAGATGTGAGTAATCAAATCCATTTCTTAGACCAGTTACATTTGCGGTTTCAATATTCGCAAACTGTGAATCTACTTGAGACATTCCGACCTTAGAGCTTTCTTCCTTTGACTCATAAGAGTTATAATATGTGGTTCTAAATAAACCACGCTTGATCGCCCCTTCATTAAATAGAATAGAATCTTCTACATTGTAACCTCCATAACACATAATTGCTGCTACAACATTTTCTCCATATGGATGTTGTTCTTTGCAAATCTTGTCCAAATATCTACTTTTAACAAGAGGCGTTTGTCCATAATTGAGTACAACTCCCATCTTATCAATACGAGTTTGATAATTAGAATGATATAATGATACAGCCTGGCGCATTTGACCACATGCAAATAAATCACGAGGTAACTGGTTATTTTCTGGGAATACAACCTGATTTCCCATAACTCCAAGAATCAAAGATGGATGGATCTCTATATTAGTGTATGACTTTTTTGAAAGATCATCTTCCATGAATGCAATAAGTGCTCCTTCTTCTTCTGCTGTATCTAGATAATCAATAATTGCCTGTGATGATGTTAGAGAATCAATATCAGGAGCATCATACAATTCATTTAATTTATATATTTGACAGCCTTTGTTATTGAAATTGGGATCTTTTTTAGGTGCAAATCCAGAAACCAATTGTTTCCATGAATATTTTCCTGATTCTAGAGTGTCTTTTATTTCTTTCTTATCGAAACTAGCACGATTATTATCATCTACATAAAATATAGGTCTACACATTCTACCTGCATCTGTATAAATAAAAATGCACTGTCCAGCTATATCCCATTGAACAGACGTATACATTGGTATTAATCCACTTCTACGGAATGCCTTTAACTTACTACATACATCTTGTGGTCTTGCATTAACGCCGATCCATGCACCGTTTACCATTACTTTAGTTAGTTGAGCATTAAATGACGGAGTGCCTTCTTCTAGAAGTCTAGTTCCATTTTCGCGCAACCATCGAATAATCGGTTTTCCAGAACAGTTTGTTGTTATGGCGGCACCCATTGCCATATGTTTATGAAGACCAACATTACCACCATCTGGAGTATCAACTGGATCAATTATACCCCACTGAGACCCATGTAATAGACGAGGACCAATAACTTTGGCACTAGCATCCAATGGTAGATTTATTTTTCTTAAATGAGAAATAGCAGCATTAAAGCTAAGACGATTAAGAGTTTGTACAACTCCCATTCTTTTAGTGCCCTCGTCGGCACCCCAGTTCCCCTTATAGGCCTTCCTGAAACCTTGCTCGATCCTTCTTTCTCCAAAATGTTCACGGTAGTTTTGTTCAATTAGACCAATAAAGTTGTGCTTATAGATTCCCTTTTTAAAAGTATATTCCTTATCGATCTTTTGATAAATATCTTTTTGCTGGATGTTAAGATATTCTTTGAAGAGATCATATAATAGATTACCCGGAAGTTCTACACGTTTAAATCTGAAACTATCTCTATCAGTTGGTTTGGTATCTTTTGTATAAACACGCAGTAATTCTTTTACCATATGACCTAAGTAATAGGCTTTTGATTTGAAGTTCATCTCTCCAATATGTGGTAGGAAATAGTTTGTTAAGATTTCAAGAGCATGTGCAGATGTTTTGTGTTTGGTAAATGTTGCAATATATTTTAGTGCTTGTTCTTGGCTGAAAATCATACCGGCATCATGTACACATGGAATAAATAGATCAATATAGCTACTGTATTTTTCTATATCAAGAAGGCAGTGTTCAATAATACTTTTATCAGATAATACTCCTAATGCTCTCATAACAATAAAAAGAGGGACAGGTTTCCTAACATTAGGTAGGTTAACAACAATTTGATTATTTGTATATTTCTCAGATGGCGCAACCATTCGTACAGAAAGCGTTCTAATTGGCTTTGATGCATCTTCAGATACAGATCTTATGTCAGCAGCATGACTATAAAGATCATTCACCTTATCTCTTACATAAAGCATATTATCAGCAAACTTTTCTTGAGATACAATAACTTTCTCTTTACCATCAACAATAAAGTAACCTCCATAATCATTTCTACATTCACCCATTTCAAATCTAACATCAGGTGCCATATCTTTCAAAATACAGAGGTCTGAATACATCATAATAGGAAAGCGACCGAGGAATATCTTTTCTAGTGTGGAATTATAAGTTGGTTCACTTGGATATTCTCCATCTTTGTCTTTTATATAAAACTCTAGATCTACGTCATAATGAATTGTTATTCCATATGTCATATTTCTTAGTCTAGCTTCATTTGGATACATAAAATGTTCTCGGCCATCATCATAAATAATTGGTTTTCCATAATAAAGTTTGTCTCCATTCTTGCCGGCAAGGAAAATATTACATCTTAGATTGAAGTTACCATTTTCATTTTGATCCTTCATTATCCTAATTGGATTTTTCTCCCTGAAGATTCTCTTAATGCCATCACGGTAAAACTCGTTAAATGATTCTAGGTGATGATTTACCAATAAGTTTGGATTATCTTCGAACAGTTTGTCGATTATAGTTTGCGATAACTGGTCACCCATATACTATACTTCAAGGTATTATTTTTATCTCCTCTTATAGCTGTAATTTAATTAGTGTTATTTGATTAAATTAAACAAAATTAGATTAGTTTGGCGATTTCCTGATTTGCAGCCATCAAGAGAATCATGCCTATAATGATGAAGAACAAAATAAAAGGCAGTAGAACCATAAACCAAGATAGTTGTTTATATCCTGCTTTGCATAGTGCGTTCAAAACAAATGTCCAGAAGGCAATATATACTCCCTTGGCAATAAAAATACCAGCAGTGCTGGGAACGTCACATGAAAATTGACCTACGCAATACTTATTGCTGTTTCCAGCATTCTGAAACATAATCGCGATCACTGCAATAACAGAGATCACTAAATAGACATATGCAGGACTGCATAGCTTTCTAATAGATTCAACGAGCTTCATTATATTAACTCACCAGATAATTTTTTGTATATAATATAATTTATACACAAAAATAATTTTAAATACTGGCAACTGCTTGACCTGCTGCAACATGGATAGCATTTACATCAGGCATCTCTCCCAAAATAACATTTCCGTTAGGCACAGGCGCCTGATCAGTTGGCGCAGGAGAAAGCTGGCTTGGTTTTCCGGACCATTGATTTACAAGATCACCTGCACCAAAAAGAGTTCCTCTCCAAGTATTTACTGGACCTTGAAAAATTGTATCTCTACCGCCTCCTTTTATAGTTTTGCGCTTGGATACCTTTCTTCCTTTGCGAGTTTTGCGAACTTTTTTAGCTTTCTTTCCCTTCTTTTTTTTAGTTGTTTTACTTTTACGAGCGCGCTTAGTCTTGGATTTTCCTTTCCTAGACTTTCTTGCTTTTTTTGCTTTTCTTGTAGTACGTCTTTTGCGCTTGCGACCACCACTGCATGGTCCACACTGACTATTATTTGAGCTTACTGGGTCAGGGAGTGCACCTGCTTGTTGATTTACCTTATAAAAATTGCCAACATCAGAAACATTGCCATTTATTCCGGGTAAAGCGGTCTCAACATTCCACGGCGCTCCTTGAGGAAACGCAGCAGGCGAAGATACCATACCTCCCCGTTGTTTTCTTGTTTTATTAGAACTACAACCGATAGCCATTATATATAGTCATGTGAGATTTTATTCAATATCAACGTGAGTCAATATATGGCGACGACAACACATTTTATCAAGTTTAAGTCTGTCTAAAACCTCGCCTTCGGGCGTCTTTTCTGCATTCTCGGTTGTTAGATATTTTACCTTATCAACTTCTCCATCACGTTCGCTTTTCATTTTACGCACTTCTCGTTCGTAATAGCGATATTTATTGCCTAGTACTTTTCCACATGTGAAACACCTAACTGGGATGATCATATCTATGTATACTTCATGTAGATATTTTTATATCTATATCAATTTTCTATTTAATCAACAAGCGGTTACACCCATTCTTCTAAGTAGTATGCCATGACCCAAATTAACCAAAAGGGAGCAATCACCAAATCAATTCTGGCAAAAAACGCGATTAGCAATGCTAGAATGGCTTTCTTACTTGCGTTTTTTAGCTTTTCAATATTTTCCAGAGTTTTTTTATCGGTAGAATCCTTGTTTTTGGAAGCATAATTATAAATTAAATAAATCCAAGCCGCAATCAAAGTTAATTGTCCAATTGTTTTAGGGTTTTTTAAAAAATCAATAATATTCTTTAGTTTACCAAGCTGAATGATCGCTCTTATCGTTAATATTAAAAACAAAAATATGGCTACATTAAATCCGGAGGTTCCATCAGCGGAGAATGTAGTATTACTTAAATAATCAACAATTGTCATGTTATATTATAAGTATAAGATAATGGAAAATCAAGGAAGATATTAATTTAATTGATTCACTTGTTAATACACATACCGTGACATGTATTTTTGTGGTGATAATAATTAAAATCAACCTTGTCGCCATCTTGTGTTAGATATGTTGGCCCATGCTTATCTCCCCCAACGCATTTCTCTCCATCTAAAAGAACACAAAAGCTAGATGTTTTACAAGCTCTTGCACTATGCGTTGTGCATGTATCATGTAAAGGTTTCGGATTATGATGATGATTTTCTGCAATCACATCTTGACTTGGATCAGTATCAAATGATTCTATTGTTACAACTTTTTCAATATGTTTATCTTGTACTGGTGTGAAATTAACACCAACAATTTTGAAAATCATGATTAATGTAAGAAATGTTATAACAACTGTTAGAATATTTGGCCAT
>Ga0209092_10000278_pt1 | contig 48648 bp, 41 predicted proteins | sample FraStrMetagenome_FD_187446 | JGI IMG/M metagenome (GOLD analysis project Ga0209092, IMG submission 187446) | Marine eukaryotic phytoplankton communities from Arctic Ocean - Fram Strait ARC3M Metagenome (SPAdes) (version 2) | ecosystem: Environmental > Aquatic > Marine > Oceanic | place: Fram...
ATTTCCGCGGCCATTGCCGAATCCACCTTTCAGAAGTCGGAGCGTCAGGCCCGCCTGCGGATCGATCCGAATGGGCCGGCGGTGCGTGAGGCGTATGTCATGTATCGCGGCAAGCCCGGTTCTTTAGAGAAGAAACCAGAAGCTCGGGGAGGCAAGAAGATGGATCAAGATGCTGCTTTGTATGATGTAAAGCTGCCGGCGGTGATCAGTGCGGACGGGTATGTTGTCAGCGCGCAAATCCCCGATGGAATTCCCGCGTATTGTTTCATCCTGATTGATGCAAATAACTTCCAGACCTATAGCGATGTGCAAGCATCGAACAGTGGACTATAAAACGATGAAAATAAAACGAAGTCTATGGATTGCCTCGATGGTGATTACCTTGCCCTTCACCACGCAGGCGGAGGTTCCTGCTAATGCTGCGTTGAGTTCTGTTTCGGAGTCCGTCCATCCGTCATCAGATTCTGTCTGGTCTGGAAGCAAGTCATCCTTCCATGGCTTCGATCAATATAACTTCAAGTTTGAAGGTGTGGACTGCAAAGTGGTGGTTCCCCAAAAGAGTGCCGACGGCAAGCCATGGGTTTGGCGCGCGCGGTTCTGGGGGCATCAACCGCAGTTCGATATCGCGATGCTTAAGCGGGGCTATCACATCGTCTACTGCCCCGTCGGCAATATGTTCGGGAATCCCGCAGCGGTGAAACGCTGGGACGCGTTCTATGATTATCTACGTTTTGAGCATCTCTTTGCCGATAAGCCAATACTGGAGGGGATGTCGCGCGGCGGCTTGATTATTTATAACTGGGCAGCGGCGAATCCGGATAAAGTGCAGGCGATCTATGGCGATGCGCCAGTGATGGATTTTAAAAGCTGGCCGGGCGGCAAAGGCCAGGGCAAGGGCTCGGCTAAGGACTGGCGGGTCTGCCTGAAAGCATACGGTTTCACAGAAGCGCAAGCGTTGGCAAATAAAGGTAACCCGCTCGACAATTTGGCGCTGCTGGCGAAGGCCAAGATTCCGATACTTCACGTAGTGGGGGATGCCGACGATATCGTGCCAGTTGCAGAAAACACTGCGATTGCTGAAGCGCGCTACAAGCAGCTGGGCGGCCAGTTTAAAGTGATCCATAAGCCGGGCGTTGGACATCATCCGCACTCGCTGAAAGACCCGCAATCGATTGTTGATTTCATGCTGAAGTTCGACAAAGGGCAGGGCGCGGTGTCGGCAGAGGAGTTAGTGGGCGATCAAAATTTCACCCTGCGCGGCGACTATCGCAACAGCCGGATTCAATTTGAGAAAAACAAGCACGGGCATGTCGCCTTTATAGGCGGTTCGATCACCGAGATGAACGGCTATCGCCCGATCGTTTGCGAGATGCTGCGTAACCGTTTTACGGATACAAAATTCAACTTCACACAGGCTGGCATTAGCTCGACTTGCTCCGATACGGGCGCGTTTCGTTTGCAACGCGACGTTCTGAGTAAAGGGCCACTAGATATGCTGTTTGTCGAGTTCGCTGTGAATGATGATCAGGATGGCGACCAGGGCTATAATGATGCGTTGCGCGGGATGGAGGGCATCATCGCTCAGGCACGCAGGCACAACCCGAACGTCGATATTGTAATGACCTTTTTTGCAAATGAAAATATCCTGAGTCAGTCACAACGAGGACAGATGGCTCCGTCGGTGAAGGCGCACAGTCAAGTGGCGGAGCATTACGGTGTGTCGGTCAACCACCTCGCTCAGGAACTGGCGGATCAGATCTCAGCCGGCAAGACCGACTGGAAAACCTACGGCGGGGTGCACCCGAAAAAATACGGCAACACGATGTGCGCAACCATGATCGCCAATGCGCTGCTCAAGGAGTGGGCCAAGCCCTTGCCGACCAATGCCGAACCCCGCGCGTATCCGACTAAAGAACCGTTTGATGAGAACAGCTACATTCGCGGCCGTTTTTTGCCGTTTGCGGATGTGAAAACCGACGCGAGCTGGAAGGTGGGCGTTCCAGACTGGAAGAATGAAAACAAAGGGATGGTCCGTAAGCCGTTTTTGAAGATTCCGATGATATACAGCAACAAAGCCCATGCAAAGCTGACGGTCAAATTCACCGGAACTGCCATTGGTGCCTATATGCTGGCCGGGCCAGATGCTGGAGTCATTCGCTGCACGGTCGACGGCGCTCAGACGAAAGAAATCGAAACGCTCTGTAAATTCAGCGGGTTTAACTATCCCGTCACCATCCTATTTTTCAACGAATTGGAGAATGGTGACCACACACTTGAACTGGAAATTCTCGAAAACCGCCCCGGCCGTATGAAGGTTGGCGGCACAGCCCTGCGAGTGATCGGATTTACAGCTAATTAGGGGCTTTCGGCTCACTAACGTATCAAATTTATAAAGAATAACCAACCGAGTTGAGGAATGAGAGTATGAAGATGAAATCAATTGTATTAATTTTTGGAATGTCCTTTGCGGTTCCTTTGATCGGCTGGTCCGATGTCCGCCCCGCGGCGCTGTTCACTGATGGCATGGTGATCCAGCGCGAAACGAAGGCACCCGTATGGGGAACCGCTGATGTGGGAGAGCATGTTACCGTTGAATTCGCCGGGCAGAGCAAAACGGCGATGCCGGATGAAACCGGTAAGTGGAGCGTCAAGCTCGACCCGATGCCGGCCTCTTCCGAGCCGCGCGCTATGATCATTTCCTCTCAAGTTTCAGGTTTCAGGTTTCAAGTTTCAGGTTTCCGATGTCCTTGTCGGTGAAGTCTGGTTCTGCTCCGGTCAGTCGAATATGGACTTTGAAATGAAAAGGTTGGCTGTGGCGTCACCGAAGCGCACCACGTCAGAACACGTACCCGCTGCAAACTATATAAAGAAGGAGATGGAAACGGCGAAGGATAACCTGTTACGGCAATTTACCGTGACAAAGGCGACGTCGCCATTTGAGCCGCTGACGACCCTCGCGGGCAGTTGGATCGACTCTTCGCCTCAACATAATCCTGATTTTTCGGCCACCGCCTATTTCTTTGGGCGCGAATTGCGCAAAGAGCTCAACGTTCCAGTCGGCTTGATTAAATGCGCCTGGGGCGGCACCAAGGTCGAGCCCTGGATTCCGGCAGAGGCATTCCAGCAGGATAAGGAAATGGCCGCCTATTACGACGACATCCAGTCCGATCTTGAAAATAAAAAAGCAGCATGGGATCCGAAGCAGGCCGAAATAAACCACCAGGCCGCGGTTAAACGTTGGAACACCAAGAAAAGAGGGCGAAAACCCAAAAAAGCATCTGAGCCGAAAGCAGACCAGCAGTTCCCCTCAACGCTCTTTAACGCCATGGTCAACCCGGTGGTTCCGTATGCGATCCGCGGCACGATCTGGTATCAGGGCGAGTCCAATGCCGGTCATAATACCCTTCAGTATGAAACCAATTTTCGGACGATGATCGGCGCATGGCGCGAGCAGTGGGGGCAGGGCGACTTTCCGTTTTATTTCGTTCAACTGGCGAACTACCGGGGGCGCTCGCGGGCGAACTACCAGCCTCCCGCTGCGAAGCCGGTTGAGTATCACGGCTGGCCCTCGATCTGCGATCAGCAACGCCGCACGCTCGGTCTGAAAAACACCGGCATGGCCGTGCTGAGTGATATTGGTGAACCCGCTGACGTCCATCCACACAATAAAATCGATGTCGGCAAGCGTCTGGCGCTGTGGGCCTTGAAGCATGATTATAATCAGAAGGTATCTGTTTGCAGCGGCCCGCTGTATAAGCGCCACATCATCAAAGGCGATCAAGTGTTCATCCAGTTTGATTCGGCTGGTTCCGGATTGATGGCCGGTTCAAAAGTCGGGCTGGCCGATACGCAGGCAACGGATGAAGCGCTGAATTATTTCCAAATTTGCGGTGCAGACCGTCAGTGGCAGTGGGCGACTGTTGAAATTACGGACAAGGACACGATCGCGGTGTCTCACCCAGACGTCGCGAATCCAACGGTGGTGCGTTATGCATGGTCGGAGAACGCTGAATCGGCCAATCTGTATAACAAAGAAGGCCTGCCAGCTTCCATCTTCACCACGGAGGCGGAGATTCCATCCGAGGCGGGCGCAGTGGCTCCTTCGAAAGCGAAGCCTGTTGTTGAGAAGTCGCTGAAGAAGGGTGACCGGATTGTCTTTCTTGGGGATTCGATTACCCAGTTGGGGGTCAAGCAGGATGGCTATGTCACCTTGACGTCGCAGGCCATTGCAAAGGCCTTCCCTGATATGGGAATTGAAGTCATTGGTGCCGGCAAGAGCGGCCATAAGGTTCCGGATTGTCAGAAGCGCCTCGACCGCGATGTGCTGCAAAAGAAACCCTCGGTCGTTGTTATCTATATCGGCATCAATGATGTCTGGCACTGGTCATTGCCTGCGAGGGGCGGGAAAGGCTTCAGGAAAGGGACAACGCCGGAGCTGTTTGAAAGCGGGCTGAAGGATATGATCGCAAAGATCAACGGGGTCGGTGCGCGGGTCATCCTCTGCACGCCTTCAGTCATTGGTGAGAAGTCGGACGGGTCGAATGTTGAGGATGAAATGCTCGACGAGTATGCGGCTATCAGCCGCAAGGTTGCGCTGAAACCCGGGTCCCAACTGCTCGATCTCAGGGCGGCGTTTGTCGACTATCTCAAAAAACACAATCCGGAGAATGCCGAGCGTGGCATTTTGACCAGAGACCGTGTTCACCTGAACGCGGCAGGTAACCGCTTTCTGTCTGCGCTTGTTGGCGATGCCTTGAACGTTCCGGCTCCTAAATAGGCCAGTCAATAGGATGCAGCGTGCGGAAAAATATATTTAAGTAATCGATACCCCCATTTGTGGCGTGCTCGCTTGCGAGCGCCAGCATCGGCGAGGAACCAACAGAGGCGCTCGCAAGGAAGCTTTCTCAAAAATATAAATATAACGATTTTCACGTCATAATCGTACTCATCATCTTAATCCTCTGTGCGGGGCTGTAAGGTCTTCTATCGCAACGCTTAGATTATGATTAAGACTAAGAGTAAGATTTTTTCTACGGGGTAGATCTTCTGGGTTTTGGAAAAAAATATTTAAGTAATCGATACCCCCATTTGTGGCGTGCTCGCTTGCGAGCGCCAGCATCGGCGAGGAACCAACAGAGGCGCTCGCAAGGAAGCTTTCTCAAAAATATAAATATAACGATTTTTACGTCATAATCGTACTCATCATCTTAATCCTCTGTGCGGGGCTGTAAGGTCTTCTATCGCAACGCTTAGATTATGATTACGATAAAGAGTAAGATTAGAAATTAGCAGCCATACGCCATATTGGTCGGACTACAGAAATTTTGAGACAGTTTCCAAGCGAGCACGCCACATTCGGTGCAAATAATTTGGCGTGATGAACGACTAACTTACCTCGTAGGAATAATTGCACCCAGTGATCACGCATCACGCAATCGCGTGATAGACAGTTCTGCCTAAATCAGCTATATTTACTTGCTGGTTTATATTGAAGCATTCCGCACTGAATGCGCGATCCGACCAACTCGGAGGTTAATCATTGTAACTAGTTCCCTTACCCTATTAATTGGGATACCTGTCTCGCTTTTCAAGCTCATCCCCTACACGTATCATGGTCAAGCAGGACTCCTCTCATCTTGGTTTCACAATCCTTATCACAATGGTCGCCACCATCGGCGGCTTTTTATTCGGCTTCGATTCGGGCGTCATCAATGGCACGGTGGATGGTTTACAATCTGCATTCGACTCCGATAGTGTCGGCACTGGATTCAACGTGGCGTCGATGCTGCTTGGTTGTGCGGTGGGTGCATTTGCCGCCGGGCGTATGGCCGATCGTTTCGGGCGTCGTAATATTCTGCTGATAGCCGCCGTCTTCTTCACGATCAGTGCGTGGGGCTCCGGCATTTCGCAGACCTCGGGTGAATTCATTATTTACCGTGTTCTGGGGGGATTGGCAGTGGGGGCGGCCTCAGTGTTGGCACCCGCTTATATCAGCGAGGTGGCTCCGGCGAAATATCGGGGCATGCTTTCTTCCATCCAGCAGATCGCCATTATCAGCGGCTTGTTTTGCTCGTTCTTGAGCAACTACTTTATAGCGGATGCGGCCGGTAGCACGCTGGACGTATTGGCGATGGGCTATGAGGCCTGGCGCTGGATGTTCTGGATCGAACTCATCCCAGCCGTGACCTTTTTCTTCGCGCTGCTCTTCATCCCCGAGAGCCCACGTTACCTAGTGGCCTCAGGTAACAAAGAACAGGCGCTCAAGGTTTTAGGCAGATTGATGGGCGACTCAGCTGAAGCCAAGTATCACGAGATTCAGGCAAGCTTGTCTCCGGATCATCACCGTCCGCGCTTTCGCGATATTCTGGGTAAATTCGGATTTCGTCCAATCGTTTGGGTCGGCATTGCGTTGGCCGCGTTTCAGCAATTGATTGGTATTAATGTGGTGTTTTATTACGGTTCGGTTCTTTGGCAGTCTGCCGGCTTTGCCGAAAGCGATGCATTGCTCATTAACGTCATCAGCGGTGCGGTCAGTATTGCTGCCTGCATTGCAGCATTGGCCGCAATTGATCGAATGGGGCGCAAGCCAATGCTCCTGATCGGCTCAGTCGGAATGTTTGTGACACTCGGAGTTTTGGCGTTTGTGTTCAGTCAGGCTGATGTGGATGCTGCTGGCAAGTTGACATTGACCGGCAGTGCCGGCCCGATTGCTCTGGTCGCGGCCAACCTGTATGTCGTCTTCTTTAATTTCTCATGGGGCCCTGTTGTTTGGGTGCTACTGGGGGAGATGTTTCCGAACCAGTTTCGTGGATCGGCGTTGGCTGTCAGTGGTATTGCGATGTGGGGATCCAATTTCCTTATTACCATTACGTTCCCGATGATGCTGGTTGGCATTGGCTTGGGTGGGGCGTATACAGTCTATGCGGTCTTCGCTTTAATTTCACTGTTCCTTGTTTTGAAGTTCGTGCATGAAACAAAAGGGGTCGAGCTGGAAGACATGCAGGGCTAGTTGCATGTGTTGCATTGATTAAATTGGAAATCTCACGTTGTTTAAATGCCTCTATCTCTGTTCTTCACCACTCTACCTTATCGTGCCACCCCGTATTAACCTTCTTCTCTTTATCGTCGTCGCGTTGTTCGTGTCTTCACCTGTCGTCCATGCCCAGGCAGCCGACGAGTCGCTCGCTGGGCGGATTGATCGGCTGACGACTTTGCTGCATTCCAATCAGTTAATTGCGGCGCGGCCTTTGATCGCTCAGGTGCGCGCAGAGGTGCCGCCTGAAATGGTGGCCAATCTAGATTTCTATTTAGCGCTCTCCTACGTTTTCGAATACTACGAAAATAATAACTCAGCGGTGCTGACTACTGCAGCCGAGCAATTCGAGGCGTTCATCAAAACGTATCCAAACCACTCACTGATTGCGCTGGCACGCTATAACTTAGCGGATGTGCACGCGATCAACCAGAAATTCAAAGAAGCCTTGCAGCTCTACGTGCCGCTCTACCGCCAGCCTGTGGCGAGTGTGGATCGTAAGGAAGTATTGGGGAAACTAGTGCTGATCTATGCGGCCACACAGGAATGGGCTGCCGAGCAATGTGCCGATCTGCGTGGGTGAGCGTCACTATACCCGCCACGGTTTCCGTCCGGTGCTGGAGAAGCATATTTGCGATGTGATTATGCCGGACATCACCCGTTGTGGTGGGCCGTCTGAAATGAAGCGCATCGCTACGATGGGTGAAGCCTATGGTGTGATGGTGGCGCCGCACAATCCGAACGGGCCACTCAGCACGCTGGCCAGCGCGCATGTCTGTGCTTCGATCCCGAATTTCTTCCGCTGCGAATTCATGGTCAACGACGTGCCTTGGCGCGACGAAGTGATCACGCATCCACTCGATGTGCGCGAGGGCTTCCTACATCTTTCCGATCGTCCGGGCCTTGGCGTGGATTTGATCGAAGAGGAACTGGAAAAGCATCCCGGTATTCGCGGCCTGAAAGAAAAAGACAACTTCTACGTTTAAGAAATCGTTATGCCACTCACCATTGATTTAGAAAACAAGAAAGCCTTTGTCTCGGGTTGTGCCCGCGGCATCGGCGCTGGCATTGCACGCGCGTTGGCACAGGCCGGTTGCGACGTGGCCGGTTGCGGCATGGCGGCTGCCGACCACGAAAACGTGCGCAACTTTATTCGCGAAATCGAGCGGCATGGGCGTCAGGCGCTGTATGTGCAGGGCGACTTATCCCAACCCGAAACGCCGGCGAAGTTGATGCAAGTGGTGCAGGCGCAGTGGGGCGGTCTGGACGTGTTGATTTCAAATGCGGGGCGCAATGTGTTCAAGGGCGCGGAGCTGTGCTCGGAGGACGATTGGAGCGAGTGCATGAACCTAGACCTCGCGTCGCATTGGCGTTTGTCGAAAGAGGCGCTGCCGTTGCTGCGCAACAGCAAGAGTGACGAGCCGGGTTCGATTGTGATCATCGGTTCGAATCATGCGCACAATACCATTCCCGGATGCTTTCCGTATAATGTAGCCAAGGCCGGATTGCTGGGGCTGGTGCAATCGCTGGCCATCGAGTGGGGGCCAGATATCCGTTGCGCGGGCATTGCGCCAGGGTTCATCGACACTCCAGGGAATGATGCCTGGTTTGACACTTTTCCGGATTCCGCTGCGGAGCGCAAACGCACTGAGGACTCGCACCCAGTCGGACGAATTGGTTCTGTGGAAGAAATCGGCGCCTTGTGTGCGTTTCTCGCCAGTCCACACGGCGGCTTTATTTCAGGCACGACCTTGTTGGTGGATGGTGGTCGTAGTGCGTTGATGCAATAGTAACAGAACATGAATGACTTAAAACTTACCTATACTATCGCCTTTTTATTCACACTGATGATGAGCCAGTTATCCGCAGTTGCGAGGCCTACGCTGACACGCGTTGGAGTTACAATAACCTGCTTTATACCTTCAAGATGAGGGCGCGCGCCACTCGTTGGTCTTCGGTGGACTGATGTATCGCGACTTTGCCACCATCGCCGCCATCGATAAGGGCACGATAAATCTGCGCAGTGAAGATCCAGTCGGGCGCCGGGTGGATGCCGGGAAAGTCTACACGCCGGAAGACAAATACTATCTGGATGCCTCGCACGCGGATCCCTTTATCGCGCTTGAAACATATGGGCAGTCGGTCGCAACTGCCAACGATGTGCAGGTGAAAGCGTATACCTTTCCGACGGTGTGCGCCTGGTATGCGTTCGGCTATTTTCATGGAGCGGGTGGTGCTTTTTACGAGCAGAACCCCGATGCTGGTAATAACACACCGACCTGCGTGGAGGAGATTGATATCGCAAAACAGGCGGGATTCCTGAACTACGCACCGGTGGCGGACGTCTGTTGCTGGGCACCAGCTTTGCCAACATGAGCCCAGCGATGGTGCACGATCTGTCACGCACTTTTCCATATCATACCGCACGCAAGAGCGCGCGGCCGATTGATCTGCTGTTGCGGGATGTGCCGATGGTGTATGACTTCGACGTGACTAGCGACTGGCATCAGCTCTGTTTCTACAACGGACAGAGCACCACCGAGCCCACGATCGTGAAGGTCCCGCTCAGTGGTGACCGTGCTGACGGCGCTCTTGGGCTCGACCCTGAGGGCAACTACTATCTGTATGATTTCTGGAACGATATTTTCCCCGGCAAGCTGAAGGGCACGGATACGCTCACACAGAAACTACGCGGTGGTGAGGCACGCATGCTTTCGGTGCATAAGGTGCAGGAGGTTCCGCAGTTCATTGCCACTAACCGTCACGTCATGCAGGGGTATTTGGATATCGTGAAGAAGCCGGAATGGAGTGGTTGGAAGAAGCACTTGAAAGGCACCTCGAAAGTGGTCGCGAATGATGCCTACGAGTTGGTATTGGCTTGTAATGGACGCACTCCGGTGTCTGTTTCGGCGTCAACCGGCGATGCCGTTCGCGGCTGGAAGGATCTGGCCAACGGCATCGCGGTGCTAATACTAACAACCGCAACCACTACGGAGGTTTAGTGGAGCGTTCAATTTGAATGACCAAAGAAAAATATATGAAACAACTGTCCCCGCTGGTTCAAACCACTCTTTTCAGCTGCGCTCTCATCATGGCGGTGCTCCTTGCAGGTTGCCGTGCTTACGGCGACGGTTCGTCATCCGTCAAAGAAGAACCTTTAGTCACTAGCAATGGAGTTCCTTTTGTGGCTCCGAAGCATTATCCGGCCTTCTCTTGGGACAAGGTGCCGGTGTATATGATGTTCGCCGATGGTCAGCGCCTCCTGAAGGATTCCGAAGTCCAGAAAATAGCTTCTGAGACGGATTTTATCTGTATCGAAAAGAACCACGGGCTGCAGTCGCTTGGGGATGCGGTATTGGGCTTGGAGCATGAAAATCAGGCATTTAAACAGGTGAAGCCAGGCATTAAGGTGCTTGGCTATCTAAACGGGGCGCTGACCTATCCGTTTACCCGTTACACCAAAATGCTGACTGAGGAGAAGATTGAGGCGCACCCAGAGATCAAGGCTTATTTGATGACAGATTCGAAGACGGGTGAACTGGCTATAACACGTGGCTTATATGGCTACAATGTGCTCAATCCGGACATGCGTGCCTGGTGGTCCGATGCGGCCGCGGATATGGTGCGAGTGGGCAATGCGGATGGCATTTTTATTGATCAGATGCATGGCTTCGCATGGCTGCACCCTGTGGAGCAGAACCAAGCTGTTATTGATGGCGTGGGGGATATGATGGCACAACTAAAGGCCAAGATCGGGCCGGATAAGATTCTGCTCGCCAATAACGGAGCGCATATCGAACCGGTCTTTGCCGTTTCGGACGCCTTTATGTTCGAGCACTACAACCGTTCGGCGACACATACCAAAGAGAAGCTGCTCAACGATTGGAAGTTGATGGAGAAAATCGCCGATGCGGGAAAGATTTGCGTCTATCGATTTGGGGCGAAGCCAGAGGGGAGTTTGCCTCTGGAAGCGATTGATGAAGGGCAGAAACGACCTCGTCTAACACATGATGAATATGCAGACCTATCTAAAAAACAGTTGGAGCTTTATCTGGCGCTCTATTTGATCGGCGCGCAGCCGTATTCCTACTTTCAGTGGAACTGGAACTGGACACTGAAGGGCGGCCCTTTGGAACACTATCCCGAATTTCATCAGCCGCTGGGACAGCCGCTGGCTAAATATACGCGGGTGCATCCAGAGAGCTGGGAGTTCACTCGCGAGTTTGAGCATGCCAGTGTCTGGGTCGACACCGACAAATGGGTCGCCAACATTGAGTGGAAGTAATTGACGTGATACCAAGGGTATCTTGGAACAGAACTCCCCTTGCTTTTCCTGTGGCCGTTATGCGCAGGGTTAGCGTCCGCACATTGTTTTTCCAGTGAGCGTGATTGAGGTATTTTTTTTGCCTCTACCCTGTATATAGAGGGTAGAGGTCGTCGAATTATCTGCTATTATTATAGCTTCACGGATTTTTGGGCAGTGGCCTGAATCTTCCTTATTGTGACACTTTTAATACATATGAAATACTCCAAACTATTTACGATCGGATTGATCGGGCTTTGCCTGCAATCATTTGCTCATGCCGCGGATGCGGGCTGGGTGCATTTTTCTCAGGATACCGCTACAGTCGTGGCCGACTCGGCAGGCATTACTGAATTTTCTGCTGTCTCATCGGCGGTCTATCAGGTCGATGGCAAAAATCTACGGGTCGGCACGCGTGGCTTTCAATTGATCGGCGCTGTGCGTTCCAGTGAAGCGGCCACGCCGTTCGGTACGGCACAAGTGAGTCAGGCGACTTACGGACGCGAGGGTTCGCCGTATCAATATACGCTGACGATTAAGCAACTGAATGATTTACAGGCCTTCACAGTGCAGGGCGTGTTTCATAACTACAGTGATGCGGATGTGAACTTGCAGGCGTTTGACCTGCTCGATACCCGCAAAGGCTCGGGCGGCAGTTTACAGGTAGAGAATCCTGCCGAGTGGCTGGTTACGCCGCTGATGCAAGACAAGCCGGCACTGACGCTGGATGTTGCCAAGGATACCCTGAACGAGGCGGCGATGCTGTATCGCCCGAATGGCGACGGTTTTCTCGTTGGTCCTTTAGGCCCGCCCGTGGCTTATTGTAATGTGCAGTTTGTGGATCAGTCGCTGGTGGCATCCGTCAACATGGACGGTGTGCTGGTGCGTGCAGGTGAAAGCCGCCGCAGTGAGGAGATGATCTTCTCGTTTGAGCCGTCAACGACCTCGACTGACATTTGGACGCGTTGGGTGGCGACAACACATGGTGTGCGCCGCAACAAAGGCGCGGTCTATGGTTGGTGCAGCTGGTATGACCGCACCACCAACATCGATGCGGCCCACGTGTTGAACATTACCGATACGATTGAGGCGAACCCCAACACTTTCGGCAAAGGCATCATTCAGATCGACGACGGTTACCAAAAAATGGATGGCGACTGGAGCGCCAACGAAAAGTTCCCCGATGGCATGGCGTCCGTTGCCAAGCGTATTCGCGAATCAGGTAATATTCCCGGCGTGTGGTTTGCACCGCTGATGATCAATCCCGAGCATCCGTGGGCGGCTGAGCACCCGGACGCAATTCAGAGCAATGCTAAAGGTATCGCGAGTTTCATGAATGCGAACCCCTTCCACCCCTCAGGTGCGAACTGGATCAATCCCGATCATCCAGAGTCGAAGAAGTTTCTGTTTAACATTATCAACGATGCGCGTGAACGCGGCTTCGGTTACATCAAGATCGACTTCAATGGTATCGGTAATCGCTTTGTCGATCCGACCAAGACACGCCTACAAGTCTTTCGTGAGCTGTATACGCTCTACCGTGAAGCGGCCGGCGATGAGATGTATATTCTCTCCTGCCTCGGAGCTCCAACTCGTGGTGTGATCGGTTTTATTGATGCCGCTCGGGTGGGGCCGGACTCTCACCCAGCGCATTTCAATAAGTGCCTGAAGTCGGTATTACGCTTCCAAATCTATGACAATGTCTGGTGGCAGAATGATGCGGATGTTGCGTATTTGGCAACTGGCCTCGCCAGTCGAAAATTGGGGCCGACGCCACAAGGCGAAGGCATGTGGCGCACCTGGCATAACGTTGTTGCCTTAGTCGGTGGCACCGCGATGACCAGCGAGCCGTTGAATACACCCGATGCTAAAGAGCAGTGGCGCAATTTCGAAATCATGCGCCCCGGCAGTCGCGAGCCAGCGCAGTTGCTGACACTCGGCAACACGGCGGATAATTCGATTTTCGGTTTTGCGGCCAAGCGCACCTTCGGCGACTTCGCGGTCTATAATCTCTACAACTCGACGGAAGGTAGCAAGCCGCTGACGCTCGATTTCAAAGCCGCCGGGCTACCGGTTGGCGTGCCCTGTGCGGTCTTCGACTTCTGGAGTAACGAGGTGATCGCTACTGCCACGGATACTTACACCACGACGCCGTTGGAGCACTATTCATCCGCTCTGCTGCGCTTCACACCATTGGATTCCAATCGTCCGGTGCTGGTCGGCTCGAATCTACACCTCTCGATCGGTGCGACCGAAATCGATAATGTCCGCGTAACTCCGACTACGGTAACCGTTGATCTCAGTGATGCCGGTGCGCAGGAGGGGGCATTGACTTTCTACAGTCAGCAGTCGCTTGCAGGCGCTGGTTCTGCAAACTGCGAGATCGTCTCAGTCGTCGATCTCGGTGACAATCTGTGGCAGGTCAATGTGACTGGTCGTCAGTGGGGCACCACACAGTCGATTGCACTGTCCGTCGGGCAGTAGTCCGCTGAATTGAAGGATGCTAAAATTGTTTAATTATATTAGCAGATAATGGGATCAAGATTGCAGGGCAATGCTCCGTCATTGCCGCACGTAGGTTTCGTCGATCTCGATTTTTATGCAGTATTTTCCAGTTCGGTGGCAACGACGGAGCGTTGCCCTCCAAGAAAAGCCGAAGCAAGCTTCGGGGGATCAAACCGATAGCCAATGAATAACAGACTGAAGTATATCTCCACCAGTATCTTGGCGATCGTTGGCCTCATCGCCAGCGCCGCTTCGGTGCAGGCGTCCGCCGGTAGGGTCCACTGCTAACAGTTCGAATGGGCCAGGCCGACTAAGCGTCATCCTTATGTTGATCGATGATTTAGGTTGGGCCGATCTGGGACTGACAGGCAGCACCTTTTATGAAACCCCAAATGTCGATTCGCTGGCCAAGCAGGGCGTGTTTTCAGTAACGCCTTTGCGGCCAACCCTGTCTGCTCGCCGACGCGGGCCAGTATCTTGACTGGCAAATGTCCGAGCCGGATCGGACTGATAAACCACAGCGGCTCTGGCGGTGCGCAGGGGCCTGGCCATCAACTCAAGCCACCTCAGGTAGTTGGCAACATGCCGCCCGAAGATGTGACTTTGGCGGAGGCCTTGCAAATGGCGGGCTATACCACCGCGCACATCGGCAAGTGGCACTTGCAGACGCACCATGAAAAAGGGCGAACGCTCTTTTCTGAGGCTAACGGGTTCGATATCAATTTGGCCGGAGGGAAAAACGGCCAGCCCGCTTCCTACTATTTCCCTTATACGCACTACCACCACATCAACACCATAGTGCCTGCCGGCACGGTGCGTATGGGCGATTACAAGCTCGTCGAAGTGTTTGATACTGGGAAGGTCGAACTGTATAACCTGAGCGACGATCTCGGTGAGACCAACGACCTCGCTGCGTTCATGCCGGAGCTGACTGCGAAATTGACCAAGATGCTGCACGACTGGCGTGACCATTCAGGCGCGGTGATGACGACTGAGAATCCGGATTATAAAGCCGAGGATGATTGGCATGAGCCAGCGCAGGTGAAGTAGTTGCCGTTCGACTAGGCGAACTGCGATCAAGCCTCTTATTCTTGCTTCCCGACGCCTCGTAACCTGACATTTTCAACGGTTGACTTTGAAAATGTCAGGTTCGTGGTGTTGATTGCGCGAGATCTAATTTTTGTATCTAATTAAATGACGTGGTAAAGTGCGTGTGCTGGAACTATCGTCTACTCCGTCATTTGTTCGACGTTCAGAATTTCGCCAAACAGGGATGGGCCGTTGCCTTCGATTTTGACTTCGAGCGCGCCATCGGCATCGACGCAAAGTGTGCGGATTCTGTAGGAGCCGCTTTGGTAGTCGAAGGTCGTGGCATCGTCTTCGTAGAGTTCGCAACTGCCGGCGGTATTACCGTAGTGACGCACGATCATGTCTTGGCCCTTGGCGGCGGTGCTGTTGAGCGGCGCTTCGGTGAACATCGGGATGACTGCGCCTTGTTTGACGAACAGTGGCGTGCGATCCTTCAGCTCCGCTGCGGTGACTGTGATGCTGGTGTTGTTGCCAACCAGTTCGCCAGTGTAGAAGTCATACCAATTGCCGGCAGGAAGTTGCACTGTTCGCTCGGTCGCATGCTTACCATAAAACGGCGCAACCATGATGCTCGGGCCGAACATGAATTGATCGTTCTTTTCGATGATCTCGCCTGTCGCATACGGGTTGGTCTCGCTGTCGAGTTCACCTTCGATGACTGTGGCAGCTGTATCTTTAAAGTCGCCTTCAAGGATCATCGCACGCACGGGTGGAATGCCGTCACGATTGTATGAGGCGAAGGCGGAATAGAAGTAGGGCAGTAGTCGCATGCGTAGCTCGATCACATCGCGCACCGCGTCGGTCACTTCGGGGAAGTCCCATGGTTTTACGCCAGAGGCCCAGGCATTGAGGTTGGCCATCGGCGAAAAGCAGACGGTCTGCATGCGGTTGAGCCATTCGCGGGAACTGCCTGCGCTGCGGATTTCCGGTGTCCATAGAATGCCGCAGAGGCTAGCGGTTGAGAGTCCGGTAATGTATTGCTCGTGATCGTAAGAGTCCGAGTAGATGACGAAGGGGTAGCCAGAGGCGGCACCGTTGCTGGCACGCACGAGACTGTAGGTGCGCTGGTTGTTGGCTTTAAACAGATCTTGATAGAGCATCTTCTGTAACAGCATGCCGTAGGTCTGGCGCAGTGCTTCGGCGGAATTCCCTGAAGGGAAGGTGGCATGATCGGGCCACAGCCATCGGTCGTAGCCATCGACTTCGTCCATCTTATAGCCACTGATGCCGATGTCGAAGTGGTCGGCTTTGTGTTGCGCTGCTAGCAAGTTACGCGCTTCGGGCAGCGTGTAGTCGGGCACGATGCCGAGCCAAACCGTATGCGACCCAGACAGTGGAAACATGTCCTCGTAGAGTTTTGCGTTTTGAGAGAGGTAAGGGTTTTCCCATAGGTTAAGGCGAATGCCTTGATCGAGTAGTCCCTGCGTGAAGGCTTGCGGATCAGGGAAGCGCTTAGTCTGCCATTCAAACGTACAAGGGTAGGACTTCGTCATCCAGCCCGGTTCTAGGCCAATCACGTCGAGTGGGAATTTGTTCTCGGTATATTCGGCCACTTCGGCCTCCACTTGCTCGGCATTGTGATGCGCGTGCACACGATGCCAAAAACCGAGTCCCCACAGTGGTGGCAATGCGCCGCCGCCAGAGTAGAGGTTGTAGCGCTGCACGACTTCGAGCATCGAGTCGCCAGCAAAGACCATCAGCTCTAGGCCGCTGCCGCTGATCGCCGCTTCCACAGAGTCGCCCATCGGGCTAGCCTGCCACTTGCCGGGTTGGCTAGCGATTTCGTCCTTTGGCGGGTTGCGATCGACTTCCGGTGGACGCTGGGTGGCGTCTTTGCGATTGCTGATTTGATTGAAAACTTTAAGAAAGCGCGCGGTGTTGAAGAACACGCCGTAGCCTTTAGAGGAAACATAGAATGGCACCGGCGCATGCGTGCGGCCACCACCTTTCCCCCAGTGATCCACATTGAGCTCCAGCACACGACTGGTCTGGTTGACCTTGTCGAGCTGTAGTCCGTAGCCGTAGAGCTTCTCATCCGGGCCGCAGGGGATACGCACCATGATCCGCCCATCGGGGTTGACTGAGTAGCGAATCGCATCTGCTTCGAATGGGAACTCTGGATCGCCGAGTGTATTCAAACGCTCAATACGTGGTGGCTCTGCTGCCAGATCGGTATAGCGCAGCTCTTGTGACATGTCGCCAATACTGGCACTCCAGACGCCATTGGCAGCGTGTTTCCAGTCTTGAATCACAGGGAGGGTATCGATCGTGGTGGCTTGTTTCACTGTGCTGTGCATAAAGTCGGCCTTGGCTTGGGCGTGCGGGGCGAGTGCGATCGAAAGCAGGGCTGAGAAGATCGCTGTGGATTTAAGTGGACTGTGAGCTTGGGACATAAGGTGCAATCGGTGGATTCTTGAAAAGTAGTGTGAGTGTTGCATAGTAACATTTTTTTGTAAACCTTGTATCCTGTATTTGCAGGGGAGAGGGCAACATTTTCGCGGAAATGTGATGAATAGCATGTATACGCGCGGCATAGCGCCAGGGCAGAATGCTGACTCCATAGTGATTTTCCAGTTGAAGCGCGAGTGTTCAGGTCCTAGCAGGTGGCCACGACATGTCCGCCGTAGTCTAGGTGTCGGCGAAAGAGGGCGAGTTTCGTTGAAACTCTACACGGCCTTTGATTCCAGCGTCGCTTTTCAAGCTATGCAGGAAACAGCTGCAAAGAACCGCGTTCTATACCTTGGACGCATCTCATTGCCCTCTAATGTCGGGTAAATACGCGATGTGCGCAGTCTGAATTCACAGCATCCAGGCTTAAGTATGAGAATATGCAGCCAAAGGGGTTGCTTGCTGGCAAGTCCTGAGCTCGCCGAAGGCAGACGTTGTGTACACTTTGCGTTGACCCCTTCGGTGGCAGTTGAACTTAATGAGCGTCTCATGCGCCTAGATAAATTTGTTTGTAAAAGCACCGAATACACGAAGGCCGAGGCTGTTCAATTAATTCATGCTGGCCAGCTTACGGTCAATGGTACGGCGATCATGAATGAGGCTGCACAGGTGCATGAGAATAATACGATCATGCTCAATGGCGAATGTTTGCAGGCTCGGGAATTTCGTTACCTGCTGATGCATAAATCCTTGGGCACGATTTGCTCGAATGTCGATGAGGGTTATCCGTCGCTCTTCAATTCCTTGCAGATCGAGAAGGTCTCAGAATTACATGTGGCCGGGCGTTTGGATGTTGATACCACTGGTTTAGTGCTGATCACCGACGATGGTCGTTGGACCTTTGATATTATACGACCATTGAATAATTGTCAGAAAGTGTATCGTGTCGGTCTCTCTCGCGAGCTATCGAAGGGCTTAGTCGAACAGTTTAAAAAAGGACTGCACCTACATGGTGAATCGCAATTGGCGCGACCAGCAGAGTTACAGATCCTTGCCCCGAAAGAAGCGCGCTTAACCATCACCGAAGGTAGGTTTCATCAGGTCAAGCGCATGTTCGTAGCGGTCGGTTATCGAGTGGTGTCTTTGCATCGTGAGCAAATCGGCGAGATTGCTTTAGACGTCCCTCTCGGTGAATGGCGTTACCTCACCAACGATGAAGTGCAGTCGTTTGCTGCGGTGATTTAAGGCGATGGCGCCCAGTGGCGGGTAACATTAAAAACTTCGAGGCCTGCTGAACTAAATGGCACGAATTTAAGCACGAACTAAAGCGCGAAATATCGCTCGAAACAGCGTGCTGTTGCTTACGCTACGCTGGCACGGCGTCGGCGTGCTCAGGTTTTAGCCGCTGATCAGCGATTCTTAGTTGCGCGAGGCGCTCGAGGCTGTTTTGTCTATGGGGTCCTTTTTTGCTGTGATTTATTGTGCGGTGCCTGCGTGTACAGTTTCAATTGAATCACACTTAGTCACTTTCAGCGAAACCTCCACCCTCAGTCTCTAATGAGCGAAACACCACACATTGATATCGACTACGTCGCCAACCTAGCGCGGCTCGATCTTTCCGACGACGAAAAATCCAAGCTCGGCACCCAACTCGACGACATTCTCGGCTACTTTGACAAGCTCAACGCTGTCGATGTTGCAGGCGTCGAACCGATGGCCCACGCACATCGCGTCTTCAACGTCTGGCGCGAAGGCGATGAGCCTGGCCCAACTTACGCACCCGAAGTGTTGCTCAACATGGCTCCCGAGCAACGCGACAATCAAGTCGTCGTGCCCAAAGTCGTCGAATAAGTGCACTCTATTCTAGTCAAACCACGAATGGACACGAATACACACGAATCATACATGGTGAGTGACTGTAGTATCCTTGGTTGGACTTTCATTTTTAATATATAATTTCTAAAAAATATTCGTGCTAATTGGTGTCCATTCGTGGTTCAAGTTACACATGTCCTGAGTTTTTTTGTCGCATGTCCGATCTCCATTTCAAAACTATTTCCGAACTCGCCGCGATGCTCGCTGCGGGTCAAACGACTTCGGTTGCCATCACTCAAGCAGTGATCGATCGCACCGCAGCAGTCGACGGCCAAGTGCGAGCCTTCCTCTCGTCCGACGCCGACGATGCACTCGCGCAAGCGCAGGCTTCTGATCAGCGCCGCGCGGCTGGCAAGGTCCTTGGGCCGCTTGATGGTATTCCCATCGGTATCAAAGACACGCTCGCCGTTAAGGATCAGCCGCTGCGCTGCGCTTCCAAGATGCTCGAGAACTATGTCTCTCCCTTTGACGCGACTTGTATCGTCAAGTTGCGCGAGGCCGGTGCCGTGATCTGGGGGCGCCTGAATATGGATGAGTTTGCGATGGGCTCCTCCACAGAAAATTCCGCTTACCATACTACCTGCAACCCATGGGACCTCGAGACCATCCCCGGTGGTTCCTCCGGTGGCAGTGCCGCTGCGATGGCAGCTGGCGAGGCGATCGCTACCCTCGGCACCGATACGGGTGGTTCGATTCGTCAACCTGCCGCGCTCTGCGGTGTGGTTGGCATGAAGCCCACTTACGGACTCATTTCTCGCTACGGCCTAGTCGCGTTTGCATCGTCGCTCGATCAAGTCGGTCCCTTTGCGCGCAGCGTCGAAGATGCTGCTTTGCTGCTGCAAGCGATGCTCGGCAAAGATCCACTCGATTCCACTTCGATCGCGCCGCAAGGTGACACCAATTACGCGCAAGCTCTAAAGGAAAAGAAAGGCCCTTGGAAACTTGGCGTGCCGCGTGAATTCTTTGCTGAAGGGATCGACCCAGAGGTGAAGGCTAACATCGAGCAAGCCATCGACTGGTATAAGAGCCAAGGCTGCGAGATCGTGGATATTTCGCTGCCGCATTCCGAGTTGGCCGTGCCGGTTTATTACATCGTGGCAACTGCGGAGGCCTCTTCCAACTTGGCTCGCTTCGACGGTGTGCGCTACTCGCACCGCAGCGAAGAAGCGAAGGATGCACTCACACTCTTTACTAAGAGCCGCGGCGAAGGCTTTGGCGATGAAGTGAAGCGCCGCATCATTCTCGGCACCTACGTGCTGAGTTCCGGTTACTACGACGCTTACTATTTGCGCGCGCAAAAAGTCCGCCGCTTGATCCTTGGCGACTTCGAGTCCGCCTTTGAGCAAGTCGATGCGATCCTTACACCGACCTCGCCGACACCCGCGTTCAAGCGCGGCGAGCGCGCCGATGATCCACTCGCCATGTATTTGAGCGACATCTACACCATCTCGGTCAATCTCGCTGGCTTGCCGGCGATCTCGGTACCCAGCGGGTTCACCGAAAGTGGTCTGCCGATTGGCTTGCAAGTGATCGGCAAAGCCTTTGGCGAAGCCGAAATGTTCGCTGTAGCGAATGCCTTCGAGAAAGCCCACAACTACTACAAAGCGGTTCCCGCTTTGTAGAGTGACGAGTGAAAGTGATAGTGAAGAGTGCGAAACACTTGAGCCTTAACTTTCACTTTTTCTTAATTCTTACTAGTTTCACTTATCGCTCTCCGCGAACTCTACGGTTTAAACTCACGCAACCTAAGCCACTCTCACTTTCACCATCACTTCGCGCGAAGCGCGTCACTACTCCAGTATGGAATACGAAGCAGTCATCGGACTCGAAATTCACGTGCAGGTTAAAACCCGCACCAAGATGTTTACCGCCGCACCTTACCATTATGGTGCTGCGCCCAATACATTAACCGACGCCGTGGTGCTAGGCTTGCCTGGAACGCTGCCAGTGCTCAACCACGTCGCCATCGAGCAGTGCGCCAAGCTTGGTCTGATGCTCGGCTGCGAGATCGCCGCAGTCTGCAAGTGGGACCGAAAAAACTATTTCTATCCGGATTCACCGAAGAACTACCAGCTGACACAAAACGAAGAGCCACTTTGCATCGGTGGTAAGGTCGAGATCGAACTACCAGGACCATCGCGCAATGTCGAGGGCGAGCACCGTTGGGTAATCCTCAACCGTATTCACCTTGAAGAAGATCCTGGTAAGCTCACGCACGAGGCCTTCGAAACTGTGATCGATTTTAATCGTGCTGGAGTACCACTCGCTGAAATCGTGACTGAGCCTGACATGAGCTCATCCACCGAAGCCGTCGCTTTTCTGAACTGTTTGCGCAATATGATCATCTACGCTGGCATCTCTGATTGTGATATGGAGAAGGGCCAAATGCGCTGCGACGCCAACGTCTCGATCCGCCCAGTCGGTTCCGATAAGCTTGGCACCCGTACTGAGATGAAGAACCTCAACTCCATGTCCAATGTGAAGGCCTCGATCGAATACGAGATCGAACGTCAGACTGAGATTCTGGAAGAGGGCGGTACGATCACGCAAGAGACCCGCCGCTGGGATGTCGACAAAGCCATCAGCTTCTCGCTCCGCAGTAAGGAAGAGGCGCACGACTATCGTTATTTCCCCGATCCTGACTTGATGCCTGTGCAGATGGACCGTACACGCCTAGCTGAGCTCGAAGCCGAGCTGCCAGAGCGTCCATTGGACAAGCAACGTCGCTACCAGAAAGACTTTAGCCTGCCGTTTACCATCACGTCAGTGCTCTGCCAAAACCGCGAGCTCAGTGAGTTCTTCGAAGCTGCGCTAGAGACGCACAACGCACCCAAGGCGATTGCTAATTACATCACCAACGATTTATTGCGCGAACTCTCCGCGGTCTCGGAGCATGGCGAAAGTGCGCATTGTGTGACCCGCTCGAAATTGACACCTGCTCACATCGGCACTTTGGCTAAGATTATTGACCAGGGCGTCATCTCTAAACAGATCGGTAAGGAAGTCTTTACTGATATGTTTGCCAGCGGCGACATGCCCGACGCCATCGTCGAAAAAAAGGGCCTGAAGCAAAGCAACGATACTGGCGAGATTGAAGTGCTCTGCCGTGAAGCGATTGCTGGCAATGCCAAAGCAGTCGGCCAATATAAAGATGGCAACGAAAAAGCGCTGAACGCCTTGAAGGGCCCGGTGATGAAAGCCACTAAAGGTAAGGCAAATCCTGCGATGCTGGATCAGCTATTAAAGAAGCTGATTGATGCAGGCTAGAGGGCTTTAAGGTATGTATGACTCGCGGCGCGAAGGTTCGACTAGAATGTCTATAATTGCTAACAGTTGCGAAGCCTAATTGCTCACGGCAACCGCATCATCGGTCACATAAGTTTTTAATTGATCGAGTAGTTGGGTATATTCATGCGGTGCCGCATTTGCTGCGATTAAAACTGCAATCGCGTCCAGTGTCTTCATTACATTTGGATTGTTTTGCAGACAGGCAAGACCTCGCAGCTTATGCACGCAACTGCCTGTTGCAATTTGGTCTCTTAGCTTAATGACCTGCATTAGTTCTGCTAGTCCTTGTGCATACGATCGCCTATAGCGCAGCTCTAGCTGCGCAGTCTTATTGGCATCTTCCCCGCCGAGATAATCCAGTAAGCTGCCTTGAGGTGGAGTCGATTTATGTTTCTTGGAGTTAAATAGGACTTTTATTTTATCAACCGTGAGAGGTTTTTCGATGAAGTGGCTAAACCCGGCACTTAGACATTTTTTTACAGTTTCTGAATCGGTTAAAGCACTATACGCGATAAATAAGGGAGGGTTGACCGTGGATGTTAAAAAATACTCTTGGGCAACTTCTATACCATTCATAAGCGGCATATTAATATCTAATATAACCACGTCGAAGTTTTCAGATTGTAGTTTTTCCAGTGCCTGTTCGCCATTACCCGCCTCTACGACTATCGCGCCCATTCTCTCGAGCAAAATACGATATGCGTAGCGATTGAAATCCATGTCGTCGGCGAGCAACACCGATTTTTTGTTAAGGACTAGTTTAGTTTTATTGACGCTGGAGTTTACATTAATGGCGGTACCCAATTTGAACGGGAGTTTCAGTTCAAAGACGGCGCCACTTTCAGTTTCGGGCTCCTTGAGCTTAAGCGTGCCATGCAGGGTTTGCGCAATCCTTCGAGAAATCGAAAGTCCCATTCCAGAACCGGGCTGATTATTTTGGTTCTCTGTTAGGCGGTTAAGTGGTCTGAATATAACATCCTCTAGGATCATTGGAATTCCTGGTCCAGTATCTTTGATGCTGAAAGTTGCAGTGATATTATCTTCAAGCTGCTGATAGCTCAATTGTAGGCTCACAGTCCCGCTGGTGGTGTACTTAATCGCATTTGATACTAGGTTGATAAGTATCTGTCTAAGTGGTGTGACTGCCCCAATCCAGTTGTTCCGCACTTCAGTTGGACTCATGCATATCTGCAAGCCCTTCCGTGCCGCTTGGTTAGTATGCATGGCTATTACACTTTTTATAATGATATTCACATCAAACGATTCTTCAGTACAATTATAGATTCCAGCTTCGAGGCTGCTGTAATCTAACGTAGGTATAATCAATTGCTCTAGGTGCTGCTTGCAGGAAATGAGGTAATCGATCAGTTCGGATTGAGTATCAGTCAGGCCTTTCTCTTCTGCTAACAGTTGCGAGATGTTGATTATACCATTTAGAGGATTTCGAATCTCGTGGCTGAAGCTGGTTAAGAAATTACGCTTTTCTAAGTGTACCTTTTCTAATTGCCGAGTGCGCTGTTCCAATTCGGCACTGCGCAGCTCAACGATTGCTTCCAATTCCATCGTTCGAAAATGAATCCCTATTTGAGCACCCAGATTAAATAAAACTGCAGTCGTTTGATTGTCCCAATCTTGCGTGCTCTTACGTGGCCCTAGCAAGATGAGGCCGTATATTTTTTGATTTGAAAAAATCGGGATGAGCATCGAAAGATTCAATTCATTGTGTAGATCAACTAAGCTTTGATAAACTGATGAGTCGATGCTCTTAGTTGCCTTGTTAATGTCTAGGGCCCTTGGGTTGTTAGCGAGCGATTCAATCAGCGGATCATTACTAGCTAACTCACGAAGCGACTGCGAATCGGAGAATTTACCGTGCTTAGCGACTATGCGATAGTTGCCCCCTTTGATTTCATTTGTGAAAATTGATAAATTTTGAGACGGAACAACTCCCTCAAGTACCTTTACAACTAAGTTAAGCAGCGACAGGTTGTCATTACATTCAGCAAATATAGCCGGCAGTTCTTTTAACTCAGTTAAACCAATCGTTGGTTCACTTAAAAATACAGTATCAAGGATCCGATCTACCTGATACTTCAACGCGGAGATGCTCCAGTAAATTAAAACAATCACTAGGAATGCGCCGATGCCATGCATCCAGGTCGACTCGGCCGAGAGGGGGGTATTTAAGGTACTGAAATGATGGGTAATAACTTCTAGGTAAACCAAGGCTGCAGAAGCGCACAGGGTTAGATGGAATATTATTTTATAGAATTGGAAGCGCACAGGAAACAAACCACTGTATAATACTTGAGATAGTAAAAATAAGAAAATACCAGTTAATGCATTCCCGTAAGGTTGTATCGGGATGTCAAACCAGAGTGGAAAATTCGTGATACCTCCAAGGCATCCTGCAATCCATGTAAATAGTAGGAAGAGATTTCCTGTCGCACGATTGCCTAGATGCTCTCTCCATCCGCGAAGGAATACCCTGGCACTTAACAATAAATACCCGATAAAGTAAGTCAGGTATAGCCAAGCTAACGGACCTGCTTCTGGCCAGTAACGGTGCCCAAATTTGGGCTTAACACCCTGAATAATTAATCCTGAAGGCAGCAATAGGCATAAAATAAGTGCTCCGAGGTAGCCATATTGTAGAGGTCGGTTTACTTTTCCACCTGATAATATAATCGAAAAATGATATGCTGTAATCGGCATAAAGATCGATGCGCCAATCAGTAATCGACAAAAGTAATCCGCTTGAATTTCACTACTCGAGACGCGCCATAAAAAATAACCCATCGACCATATCGCTATTGATATCAAGAAATTTACATAATGCTTACTGTAGGAATCATTGGTTTTAGCCGCAGTAATAGCAGTTGCGTAAAAGACGGCTATTAAAAACGTCAGTAGCGACGATAGGATTAGATATGTATTCACTTGAAGAAGGGTATACTTACTTATTTTAAGAATGTAAGGTAATAAAAATAAAACGAATCAGGATTAGATGATAAATGCCACCAAATTTTTATTTTTGGTATATAGTTAGCTTGTGGATTAATCTTATAGCCGTATTTACAAGTTTCTTATTCAGGGGGATTAGGTAGCCACAAGAATAAGGTTATTCTTGTAGGATGTTCAATGACTATCATTTAATAGATTAGCATGAGTGGGTTGACTGCCTACTACTTAGGTGGAGAAGGGGCTATTTTATGAATAGACGAAAACTCTTTGTTGGGCACGCGTGGACCTTAATGCCCTCAATTTAATTGGGCAGGTGGCGCTTCGCACTGTGGTTTGTCTTGTTCATGCACACAGTGATATTGGCGTCGTTGCCTGATTCGATGGCGATGCTGGACCTGAGGATGCCGGCATGGGCATGCAGGCGTGCCTTATAGCGATTGTGTACAGCCAACGCTTGGGCAGTGCCGGTCTGCTAAATACTGTTAGAGCGTTTGCCGCCTTTGCCGCCATTGCCACACCATTGGCTTATTTTTGCCGCCAGATACGACAACTGGTCGGTGAATCAGCCGCGACTTCCATCATAGTTTACCATGATATTGACGCCGACACAGCGGATAGAAGAGTCAGTTAAGCCTGTGGTGCGGCTGCTCTTTTAGACGACTCCTCCAGTGAGGCCGCTACCGTTTGAGCTGAGACCGCATAGGTATTTGTGGAAACAATGTTATTGCCGACTTTAACGATTGGTCCGTCATCGGCTAAAGTTTGCAGCGAGGTACGCAGATAGTTCACTGAAGTGCAGCGCAACACTGAACCTAAGCTAGCACCCTGACCCTGCTCCCAGCGCGATGTGGCCTTGAATATGACTCCCTCGATTTTATTTTAGGAAAAATAGTAAGTCTGGGCAGTGCGCTTCGATTACTAAATGGTGAATACTTCAGACTTAACTAAACTCGATGATCGAGCGATTAATCGTATTATTGGATTGGCCTGGGCTGATCGTGTAACCTTTGAAGAGATTGAGGCGAAAACGGGACTGCGAGAATCGGATGTCATCGTCACGATGCGCCGACATTTAAAGCCGAAGAGTTTTCGTATCTGGCGGGCCCGTGTTAACGGTCGAGGTACGAAGCATCAGAAACGCTTCCGTAAGGATCAAAAAATGGTTCATTTGCAAACACATGAAGCGCTACACCAAGCAACTTGAGACTGATTTACCACTTCTCGCGGTTGATTTGGGCTACAGTGCGCGCTCAAAGTCTTGCGGTGTGGCGTGGTCAGGTGGTGCTGTGGTCCAGTCATTGGAGTTTGGCGAATGCATTGAAGCAGTTGCTCAGCAGCTTTCTAATGTGGGGCGACATACGCTCATTCTTGAGGCGGTACTATCCACTTATCATGCGATTCAAGGAAACCCGATGATTCGTGGTGAATTTGAGAAAGGGCGTGGATGGTATCATGGCCCAGGTGTCACCACGTTTGCAGCAGCGCTACGCTTTGTATGCGTGTTGGATCGCGTCTTACCGAATGACCTGCGGCCGATTCCCTTGGTCGAGGGTTTCTTAAGTTATAAACCAGTGCGCACAGCGCATTCAGAGGATGCGTTGCGCTTGCTGGTGGAATTTGATCACGCAGAGCGCTTCGAGGCGCTTTCTGACAGTGAGCCCATTTGCGACTTACTCGATGGTGTACCACAGATACGTCGTTACAATAAGCCTGCCTGACGTCTGCGCTGCTCAGCAGTGCTGTGTGTACTCGAACGATGGCAGCGAGTGACTGTATCATCTTCGGCAGCCCTTCGCAGCAAGCCGTTTTCGTTTCAGAGCGGAAAACGTTTCGACATCAGTCGTTCTCTGGGTTCTGTTATTGGCTTTGAAGTTTGCGACTGCGGTCTATTTCGTGCGGTTTCATTTTACATTTCCACTTATGCCATTCTCCCAATTCGGACTTGCTCCATTCTTCTCAAAGTCGCTCTCGCACTTTAATTATGCCGAGCCGACGCCGATTCAGTCTGCGGCGATTCCAGCGATCCTTAAAGGGCAGGATGTTCTTGGGATTGCGAAGACTGGCTCGGGGAAAACGGCGGCCTTTGTATTGCCGATCTTACAGCAACTGGAAGTGGCACAAATCTCACAACATCGAGATCCTACAGTGTTGGTTCTAGTGCCGACGCGTGAGTTGGCGGATCAAGTGACGCAGGTCTTTCGGGAGTTCTTGCCGAGTTTAACATCGGGTGTTAGCTGCCTCGCCGTGTATGGCGGAGTTTCGATCAACACACAGATGCAGGCCTTGCGGCGGGTGGATGTCTTGGTCGCAACGCCCGGTCGACTGCTCGACTTGATCGAGAAAAATGCCGTGCGGCTTTCCAATATTCAGACGCTGGTACTGGATGAAGCGGATAAAATGTTAAACCTTGGCTTTCAGGAGGAGGTGGATCAGCTGCTGCGGTTACTGCCGGTCAAGCGTCAGAATTTGCTGTTCTCGGCCACGCTCAGTGAGGATGTATCTGCGATGCAACGATTGATTTTAAAGGATCCGCTAGTGTTGCAGATTGATGAAGTGGGAGAGTCGCCCCAGCAGATTCATCAGGAGGGCTATTTTGTGACTGAAGAGCGCAAGGGTGTATTGCTACGCTACCTGATCAAGCATGAGCAGTTGCAGCAGGTGTTGGTGTTTGTGTCGTCCCACAAGAAGGCGGATAATGTTACCGCGAAGTTGGTTAAAAATAAAATCAATGCCTGCGCCATTCATTCTAAGATGGGGCAGAATGTGCGGCGCGACGCTTTGAAGAAATTCAAGGATGGGCGTGTGACGGTGCTGGTATCGACCGACTTATTAGCACGCGGGATCGATATCGATTGCCTGTCGTACGTGATCAACTACGAACTTCCACGTTCGCCGAAGGACTATATCCACCGCATCGGTCGAACCGGCCGTGCGGGTGCCTCGGGTGAGGCCATTTCGCTGATTACTCCAGCAGAGGAGCATCACTTTGGTGTGATTCAAAAGAAGATGGGTCAGCGTGTAGCAATGGTTCAGAGCGACGGCCTCGATTTACGTGGCTATTGAGACGCTCGCTCGGTGTGCAGTTTTTTATGCGAAGTAATCTGTGCGAGGGTCGATCATCCGCGCTAGTCAATGCCTGCGCGACCCGCGACAGGCCATAGTCGGCCTCCGATTTCGTTTCTGTGCCTCTAGCGATTCAACCAATCCTGAATCAATGCGTATGAAATCGATATTTGATTTGGCAGCATCTGCGGCTGTGCTCGGATTTGATCACGGGTGAACCAGGCGGCAGCTTCGAGTTCGTTGGCATCCAGTTGTAGATCTGTGCTGGTGGCTTTAGCGTTGAAGCCGAGCATCAGCGAATTAGGGAAGAGCCAGGCCTGAGAGGAATGGTAGCGTATATCTTCGATTTGAATACCAGCTTCTTCGTTAACCTCGCGAGCCACGGCGGCTTCGATAGTTTCACCGGGTTCGACGAAGCCAGCTAAGGTCGAATACATCGTTTCGGGCCAATGTGCCTGTCGGCCCAGTAGGCATCGATCCTCATGTTCTATTAATACGATGATGGCAGGATCCATACTGGGGAAATATCGCTGCGCGCAGTCCGTTGAGGTGCAGACGCGCATGTGCCCAGCACTAGATATTTCCGTAGCGCTAGCGCAGCTGCCACAGTAGTGATTTCGACTATGCCAGTAGCTGCTAAAGCAGGCCAGTGAGAGTAGCTCGTGATATTCAGATTCCAGCATCGGCGCAGATACGGCGTAGGCTTGAAAGGTCGCCTGCTGTGCGCTGCAGAGTTGTTCTGCGGCTTCGCTAGTTTGAATCGACAGGCTAAAATAGGTAATGCCATCGACCTGCCCTAAAAAGACCAAGCTCTCAGGGGCGGCAGTCACTTGCGAATGAGAAAGGAAACAAGGGCGTCCGGGGTCGTAATTGTGGCAGAGTACCGATGATTGATAGACGGCGATCAGTCGTGTGCTGCCAGCGTCGAGCTGCGCTTGAATCCACACGTTGTCCTCGCGGACGTGTGACACGCGGTCAATGAAGTAGGGGGAGAGCGAAGCGGTCTGCATGAGTCGCGTATCTGAAAGGGGAACCGCAGTGATTGCAACGCCTAGGGTAGTAAACGGTTAAATGAATTTTTCTACCGGTAAATACTTTCAGGTCGAATTTGATCGGCTGCTAGCGGTGTTCTTCGATGGCATCGATCTGGTCGTGTAATGGAATAGCATACAATCAGCAGATCATATAAAAACTCTCGCCGCAGTAATAATGATGCCGACCATTTTGATGATCATCTACGTTTTTTCTTCAGTAACTTCGGCTTGAAAAAAGCTCAAGGTGATGTAGGTGAACACTCCGATCACGATGCCACAGTCTGCTACGTTAACGCGGGGTAGCGACCAGTCGGCAGTACCCAAGGAAGGGTGAAGCCTAAATGGAAATCCAGGAAGTCGATAACATGTCCGTGTACCAGGCGATCAACGAGGTTGCCGAGCACGCCGCCGATTAGTAAGCCAAATGCGAGTTGCATCGTGCTGCGGTGGAGCTCAAGTGTGTGGCGGAATTTGTAAATCGCAGCGAGTGCTATCAATGCGAAGAGGGCGAGAATCTCGCCGTGGCCTGAGAACATTCCCCATGCCGCGCCCTCATTGCCAATATGTACGATGTAAAAGAAGTTTTTGATCACTTCGATGACATCGGCATCGTGCGGATAGAAATAACTATCCAACGCCATCGTGTTGAAAATCCAGATCTTGGTGAGCTGATCGAGCGCAAACACGATCAGCGCAGTGATCAGTAAACGCTTGTAGGAAGTGCTTTGAGTATTCGAGTTCAACGTGGAATGGAGCCGGTCTTTCATACAGGACACGCGGCATAAACCCGCTCGCTAAAAATCTGCAGTGACTGGCCTTATGCCAGTATGATTCTTTGATACGTTCCTGACTCAACGCCAGAAACGCACAAACTATATTGTAATTGATATTAGGGGTACGTGTGTCGTGCGTTTAATCTTCATCGTCCGATGTGATCTTCGGTGCATCGGCACTGTCCGCGAAAAGTCCACCTGTATTGCGCTCGATCTTACGGCGTTGGTTCTTCTCGAACTCCGCTTGACCTTCGATTGAGTAGCGAGCAAACGGCACGGCTGCGAGGCGTTCTTTACTGATTGTTTTACCTGTGACTTCGCAGACGCCATAGGTGCCATCTTTGATGCGAATAATCGCTTCTTCGACTTCGTTGAGGGCTTCTTGCTCACTTGATACAAGGCTGAGTGCAAAGTCGCGGTCGAAGGCATCGGTGCCAGCGTCAGATTCGAGTTTGTGATCTCCTTCATCGCGGGATGCGTGCTGCAGCGTGTTGGAGGTGTGGAGGTCGAGTTCATCGCTGACGTGTTGGCGCAGGTCGAGCAGGAGCTTGTAATATTTCTTCCATTTTTTAGGAATTGATTCATCTTCGAGTGAAGTGACCTTCTTCTTCTCTGCTGGGTTGAAGCCTAGAATATCTGCGAGTGAGGCAGCGCCGAGCACGCGCTTTTCAACAGGCTTATCGACGACGGTAGTCTTCTTTTTAACAGGTACGTCTTTCTTCTTCGCCGGCGCTTCGGGAACCGATTTAGTTTCCTTCTTACGAGTCGCAACGAGTGCCTCTACGTCATCAAAGGAGAAGGCGATCGGTGCCGCTTTTTTACTAGCAGCTTCACCTTCGCGTGCGACGGATGGATTCTTTACTAAAGGCACGGCTTTAGCGGCTTTCTTAGTTGCGGATTTCTTAGCCGGAACTTTTTTCGCAACTGTGTTAGTTGCGGATTTCTTAGCCGGAGCTTTTTTCGCAACTGTGTTAGTTGCGGATTTCTTAGCCGGAGCTTTTTTCGCAACTGTGTTAGTTGCGGATTTTTTAGCCGGAGCTTTTTTCGCAACTGTCTTAGTTGCGGATTTTTTAACCGGAGCTTTTTTCGCAACTGTGTTAGTTGCGGATTTCTTAACCGCAGTCTTTTTGACGGTTTTTTTAGCTTCAGGCTTTTTAGCCGCGGGTGCCTTGGTCTTTTTGATAGTCATTGATAGAATAGTGTGGGGTGTTATTTAGTAGAATGTAAAACTTGTTTAAGTACTTTAGCGCAGCGAGGGGAGACAGCGCCCCAAGTATCGGTCTCGACCAGCGCAGGCACCCAGCGCCAACTACGTGGGCAGCGTACGCCATCGGCATGAGCGACTTCGACTGTGAGCTCGGTGGCTGTTGAGTCTTCGGTCACAGTAACCTGTGAAAGAATAAAGAGTTCTGGTAAATCGGACTCATATTGTTTGAGGCGAGCGAATTCTGGATCACTGAGCGAACCAGTGATCGTTGCTTTCGCGTCGAGACTCTGTCCAATGGCTTTATCTTGGCGCAGTTGTTCCAGACCATCGTTGAGCTTTTCGGAGAGGAAGGTGCGTAAGGCGCTGATGTCGGCGGCGACTTCTGGCTGATCCCATGCGCTGTCCACATACGGCCAGTCGCTGAGTGCGATTGGCTCGTCGGTAAAGTCGCTATCGTTTTGGGCATAGCTCCATGCCTCATCCGCAGTGTGCGGTATCAATGGAGCGACTAAGCGTGTGAATACGCTGAAGATGATGCTGATCGCTGTCTGTGAAGAGCGGCGGAGCGGATCATTGGGTGCACAAGTGTAGAGACGATCCTTGAGGATGTCGTGGTAAGTGGCCGAAAGCACATTCGCGCAGAACGGATCAATAATATCCTTAAATGCGCGGTGAAATTCGTAAGCTTCGTAGGCTTCGGTGACTTTACGCACGAGTTGTGCGAGCTCGTCGAGCACCCACTTGTCGATCGCGTTGAGGTCTGCGAGTGGCACCGCATCGGTGGCTGCGTCGAAGTCGAACAGATTACTGATCTGGAAGCGCAGGGTGTTGCGCATGTTACGATAGCTGTTCGAAACATTGCGCACGATCTTATCGGAGACTGGCACATCATTACGGTAGTCCTGCGAGCAGATCCAGAGGCGCACGACGTCTGCGCCGTAGCTTTGAATCCATTCGGGGAGTGGGCGTGCCGCACCGTCGCTCTTCGAGAGTTTGGTGCCGTCTTCCTTCACTACGAAACCGTGAGTCAGTAGAGTCTTATACGGTGCTGCCTTGTCGGCAATGACTGAAGTCCAGAGCGAACTTTGGAACCAGCCGCGGTGTTGATCGCTACCTTCAAGGTAGAGGTCTGCAGGCCAGCTCAGGTTGGCTCGCTTCTGAAGCACGGCGCGGTGGCTTGTGCCGGAGTCGATCCAGACGTCGAGTGTGTCAGTGCCAGATTTGAGTTGATCCGCTGCAGGCCAAGCTGCTGGCAAAGTGATGCCTTCAAGCAGCTCTGCAGCTGTTTGCTCAAACCAAATGTTGGTGCCGCTGACTGCGACCTTCTTGGCGATGGCACGGATGACGTCGGCGTCGATGAATGCTTCGCCGTCTTCATTGTAAAAGGCAGGAATTGGCACGCCCCATGTGCGCTGGCGACTGATGCACCAGTCTGGACGGTTCTCAACTGCGGCGCGGATACGCTTCTCACCCCAAGCTGGAATGAAGGTCACATCTTTGAGTGCGTCGAGTGCGAGCTTACGATCGCCACCCTTGTCGAGGGCGATGAACCATTGATCCATTGCCCGAAAAATCACGGGGGTTTTCGAACGCCAGCAATGCGGGTAGCTGTGGGTGATGGTCTTCTTGGCAATCAGTGAGCCGTTTTGAGCGGTGATCTTAAGGACGCCGCGGTTGGCATCGCTGATTTTACCGTCTTCGAGCACGGAGAGGCCGACGAGTTCGGCGGGCACTTGGCCATCGTCGACGTAGCAGCCGTTGTCATCGAGTGGGCAATACACCTCGATGCCGTTGTTGATGCCAGTGATGTAGTCATCCTGGCCGTGGCCAGGCGCAGTGTGCACGCAACCGGTGCCGCTTTCTGTAGTGACATAGTCGGCCAGTAGGATCGGGCTTGGGCGGTCAATGAATGGATGACGCGCTTCGAGCTTCTCCATCGCGGTGCCGAGGAAAGTGTTGATCGTTTCGGCATCTTCGAGGTTGCAGGCTTCGATAACCGCATCGCGTAGTGCCGTGGCGACGATGATCGTGCCTTGGTTGCTGGTCTTGATCGCGCTGTATTCGATCTTAGGATTCACAGAGACTGCCATGTTGGCGGGCAAAGTCCATGCCGTGGTGGTCCATATCAGCACCGAAGCGGGCTCTTCGAGCGCGAGTGCCTTGAGTGCTTCAGGGGAGAGGGCGAGCTTTACATAGATCGACACGCTCTTGTGGTCGCGGTATTCGATCTCAGCTTCGGCCAGAGCGGTCGCGCAAGGGATCGACCAGTAAACCGGCTTCTTGCTGCGGTAAACAATATTTTTTTCTACGAAGCTGGCGAAAGTTTCGAGTTCAGTCGCTTCGTATTCTGGGTGGATCGTCCAATATTCATTGTCCCAATCGGCTAACACTCCAAGGCGTTTGAATTGTTCGCGCTGGCTTAGACGATATTTGTCAGCAAATTTTGCACAGGCTTCACGCACTTCGAGTGCGGTGTAGTCAGTGCGGCCAGTCTCTTGCAGTTCGCGGGAGACTTTGTGCTCGATCGGTAGGCCATGACTGTCCCAACCTGGGATGTAAGGAGCGTTGTAGCCCTGCATCCATTTGAAACGTAAGATGGTGTCCTTCAACGTCTTGTTGAGGGCATGACCAAGGTGCAGGTCGCCGTTGGTGAACGGTGGACCGTCGTGCAAAATGAAGCTCTTACCGGCGGCATTCTTAGCTTGAATTTTGCCGTAAAGATCGAGTTTTTCCCAGTGCTCAATACGAGCGGGCTCGCGTTCCACGAGATTACCTCGCATTGGAAAAGCGGTTTCTGGGAGATTGAGCGTATTTTTGAGGTCTTGAGCCATGATATTGAGACCGAGGGCGATGTAAAAACGGCGCAGTGTGTTTTTTTGACTTATCAAGTCAAGCTCACAGAATTTTCTCGCAGATGTTTAGCTTTCGCGCTTGTTAAATTATGCTCGATCAGGCAGCTGCCGTGCCTTTCTTTTAAAATCCAATGACACTCGCACTTTTCAGTCTTCCGTATTTAAATTTCCCACTATGGGCACTCTTAGCTGTAATGTTGGTGGGATTTGTCGCGCTGGCTTTCGGCGGCGATTGGTTGACCCATGGCGCCGTGGCGATTTCGAGTAACTTGAAGATCAATCCCGTGGTCATTGGCCTAACTGTGGTGTCGATTGCGACCTCGATGCCTGAAATGGCGACCTCGCTGATAGCCGCTGAGGACAATCCCGGCATCGCATTGGGCAATATCCTCGGTAGTAACATCGCCAATATCGGCCTGATTCTCGGTATCGCGGCGATTATATCGCCGCTGAAGATTAACCTACGTCTGATTCGTCGCGAGGTGCCGATTCTGATTTTGGTCACGCTGTTATTTAGCGTGTTTGCGCTTGGCGGTGGATTTCATCGCTTTGAGGGCATGGTCTTGCTTGGGCTGACGGTGGCCTATCTAGTCTATATGGTGCGTGGTGCCAAACAGCAGGACTCTCAAGCAGTTACCGATGAATTCGTCGAAGGCACTGAGCGGGTTGAACATAAATCGACGGGCAAGGCTTTGTTGATTGTTGCGCTTGGTGCTGGAGCGTTGGCCTTGGGAGCGGATTTTCTGGTTGGGTGTAGCGTCGAGATTGCGACTCGGATGGGCATCAGTGATCTGTTTATCGGACTCTCGATCGTGGCGATTGGCACGAGTTTGCCAGAGTTGGCCGCTTCGATCGCGGCGGTGCGCGCTGGGCATGGCGATCTGTGTGCTGGTAATATCGTGGGCTCGAACTTGTTTAATATGCTCTTGATCGGTGGTGGTGTGTCGGCTTTTGCCGGTATGGATGTGTACGATGAATTACTGTTGATCGAGTTCCCCGCACTGGTGCTACTTTCAGTGCTGCTGCTATGGATCTTTAAGAGCGGACATATCGTCAGCCGACGTGAAGGTGTGCTCTTGCTTTTTCTATACCTTGCGATTCTGTCGATTTCCGGCCTGTCTCAATTTGGCTATCTTTTTTAACAAATTCTAGTATTTTCATTCCAACACACCATTTATGTCTGAATCCTATCAACCAGTAGTCCTTATTATCCGCGACGGGTGGGGAGAGAATCATAATTCGGAGCAAGACCCCTATAACGCGGTAAAGCTTGCCAAGACACCTTGCGCGGATCGCCTCACCGCCGAGTGGCCTCGCACTGAGATTATGGCATGTGGGCTCGATGTGGGCCTGCCAGTCGGTATAATGGGCAACTCCGAAGTCGGTCACCAAAACATCGGTGCGGGTCGCGTGGTAGATCAAGAGCTCGTCCGCATTAACAAGGGCATCGAAACCGGCTCGGTGAAGGATAGTGTTACCTTTAAGGCGTCGCTTGCCAATGCTAAGGTGCAGGGCACTGCGCTGCACCTCATGGGCCTCGTATCCGACGCAGGTGTGCACGCGATGCTGGATCACCTCTACGGCCTGATCCGCATTGCCAAAGACGAGGGCATCGAAAAACTCTACGTGCATGCCTTTACGGATGGTCGCGACACTGGGCCATTTAGTGGCAAGCAGTTCATCAAAGAAGCCGAAGCCGAAATGGCGAAGATCGGCCTTGGCAAGATCGCATCGCTGTCTGGTCGCTACTGGGCGATGGACCGCGACAACCGCTGGGATCGTGTGCAACGTGCATACGACTGCCTCACCGGTCGCAACATCGAGACCACTGCCACGTCTGCTGAAGCGGGCATCCAATACCAATACGACAATCCTGAGACGCCTGGCACCAAGGGTGACGAATTTTGCCCGCCGACCGCTGTGCTCGATGCCGATGGCAAGCCCGTTGCGACCATTGCGACGGGCGACTCTGTGATCTTCTGCAACTTTCGTGGCGACCGTCCACGTGAGTTGACTCGCGCCTTCATTCAAGACGACTTCGACGGCTTTGATCGTGGCGAAAAGCTCGACATTCACTTTTCGACCTTGAGCGAATACCAAAAGGGTCTGTGCGATAACATCATCTTCTTTAAACCTGAGAAGATGAAGGATATCCTTGCGAGCTACATTTCCGATAAAGGCATCCCTCAGTTCCGCTGCGCTGAGACGGAGAAATTCCCGCATGTTACGTTCTTCTTCAACGATTACCGCGAAGAGCCGTTCCCCGGCGAAGACCGTGCACTCATCCCCAGCCGCAAAGATTGCGCGACTTATGATGAGAAGCCAGAAATGTCGGCTTATGGCATCCGCGATGCGGCAGTCGAAGCGATCAAGTCTGGTAAGTATGGTCTAGTCGTAGTGAACTTCGCAAATCCTGACATGGTCGGTCACACAGGTGTGATCGAAGCCTGCATCCAGGCTTGTGAGATCGTGGACGGCTGCGTGCAAGACCTACTCGATGCGGTGGATGATGTGAGTGGTCATGCGCTGATCACCGCGGACCACGGCAACTCTGATCAACTCTGGAATCCAGAGAACAACGGCCCGCACACCGCGCACACACTCAACCCAGTCGAGATCGTTGTTTACGGTGGAGCCTGCAAGGGACGTGCGATTGCTGATGGCGGCGCACTGGGCGACATCGCTCCAACGATTCTTGAGCTGATGGGCCTCGAACAACCTGAGTCGATGACAGGCAACTGCCTGCTCAAGTAAGGCAGACACATTTTAATCACAAAGTCCGGCCTTCACGATGTGGACGCCGGGCTTTTTTGTGGTTAATAGTCACTTGATGGGATTTTTGTGAGGGTCCGCCTCCGGGCGGACCGTAGTTGCACGAGTTTAGGGGTATTGCGGACGACACGGAGGTCGTCCCTCCCGAATGGCCCCCGCCAGGCACAAAAAAGCCCTTCCGGTAAAGGAAGGGCCTTTTAAAAAATAAATCGAAAGGATTATTCAGCTGGCTTGGTCTTTTTGATGCCGATCACGCGATCGCCTTCTTTCCACTCACCGCGCTCGCGGAGTAGGTCCACGCGTTCGAAACGCTTGAGGACTGTTCTGTTTTTCTTACCGCCGCCGCCGGTGGTTGCTCTGAAACTGTTGTGTTGTGACATGGTGTGCTATTGGTTGAAAGTGAAAGCGGAGAAATAAATGGGTGCGCATGCGAAAGATCAAGGCCTAATCGTAATTTATTTCGGGTATTTCTGCAGCGCAAAATATTGATTTCGCGCACCGATATCCGGCAAATGTAAGGGGAGGCTTTACAGGCGGGGCGTTTCAAGCCAAGCAATTCATCTAATTATGTATATTTTATGCAAATTATCCGCAGCGTCATCGACGGTGAAGCGCAATGCTTCGTCTTTGCCACGCATGGCGCGACCTCATTTTCATCAGTGGCAACCACGGATCGTTGCCTTCCGGTAGTATTTTCCGATGGAATCTCCAAAACTAGCATTTGAGCAATTACGGATCGCCCGGCACTTAATCCGTTGGTCGCTGCTAGTGTTTCCAGTCTCGGTGGCGGTGGGCGCGCTGGTCGCGCTGTTTTTGTGGCTCTTGGAGTCGGCGACGCAGGTCCGTCAGTCCAACCTATGGCTGCTCGGCCTGCTGCCACTGGCGGGCGTCGGGATTTATTGGCTTTACCGCCGATATGGCAAAAACACTGAAGCGGGTAATAATTTAATCATGGATGAGATCCATGAACCGGGCGGTGGGATTCCGTTTCGGATGGCACCGCTGGTGCTGGTGACGACCGTGATCACGCATTTGTTTGGTGGCTCGGCTGGTCGCGAGGGCACGGCGGTGCAGATGGGCGGCAGTGTGGCCGATTATTTCGCCAAGAAATTTGGTCTTCGCCATGAGGATAAGCGCATCTTGCTAATGGCTGGAATGGCCGCGGGCTTTGGCGCGGTATTTGGCACACCAGTGACAGGGGCAATTTTCGCCCTGGAAGTGCTGGCTGTTGGGCGAATTAAATATGATGCGCTGATGCCGTGCTTGATTGCGAGCTTGGTGGCCGACATCACTTGCACTTCGTTTCCAATTCACCACACGCACTATTCGATCGGCTATTCCGCAAAGGAGGCGATGGGGGCAATGTCATTTATCTCGTTTGATGTGTTGTTGTTACTGAAGGTAGTGCTCGCTGGTGCTTGTTTTGGTCTGGCCAGTTATGGATTTGCTGCGCTGTCGCATCGCTTAAAAGCAAAAAGCCAGCAGTTGATTAGCCGCAAATGGCTGATTCCTGCAGTCGGTGCAGTGTTTGTGTTGGGCATTAGTTATTGCTTGGGCACGACCGATTATCTCGGTCTTGGCGTGAATTCACCGAACGCAGACGGCGTGAGTATTGTGTCGGCTTTTTCGGCGGGCGGTGCCGATTCGTTTAGTTGGTTTTGGAAGCTGTTGCTGACGGCAATCACATTGAGTTTCGGCTTTAAGGGCGGGGAAGTGACGCCGTTGTTTTTCATCGGAGCGACCTTAGGTAACACGCTGGCAATGCTTTCGGGCGCACCGGTCGATCTATTTGCTGGGCTCGGCTTTATTGCTGTATTTGCGGGGGCCACGAATACGCCACTGGCGTGCACGATGATGGGGATCGAGTTGTTTGGCGCTGAGCATACTGTTTACTACGCGGTCGCCTGTTTTACCGCTTATTACTTTAGTGGGCATACTGGCATCTATTCGTCGCAGCGTATAGCAGTCTCTAAGTTCCACACCACTGAGGCGAAGGAATCGCCGCTGCAGGAAATTAACACGAATCAACGAGAATATGGCCGCAGACCAGCCATCGATTAACGGTATGAATCTGAACGAACAATTTGAGGCACCAATTGAATTTTTTAATCGTCATAGTGGCGCGGTGGAAACCGAGTCAGTTTATGGCGAAGCCTTCTTGCGCTGGGCGTATGGCAATCCTTTGGGTCGCCTGACGGTGGCAGTCGCCGTGAAGCGATTGTGGTTTTCGCGTTGGTATGGCTGGCGCATGGATCGCCCTGCGAGTCGCGACAAGGTGGCACCGTTCATTCGCGACTATGCGGTGGATGTCGCAGAATTCGCGGCTGATGCGCATAGCTATGCTTCCTTTAACGAGTTTTTCTATCGCAAGCTTAAGCCAAGCGCGCGGCCGATTGCTGTGGGTGAGGCAGTTGCGGTGTTCCCCGCGGATGGGCGGCATCTGGCAATTGCAGACGTCAGTGCGGCAGACAGTTTCTATATTAAGGGGCAGCGCTTCAATTTAGCGAAGTTCCTCGGCTGTGCTAAATTGGCTGCTGAATTTGAAGGCGGCTCGATGTTGATCTCCCGTTTGTGTCCAGTGGATTACCACCGCTTTCACTTTCCCGTGGCAGGTCAACCTGGCGCGGCTCGTATTTTAGATGGCAGTTTGCGCTCAGTTAGCCCGTTGGCGCTGCGTCGTAAGCTGTCAATCCTGTGGGAGAATCGACGCATGATCACTGAGGTTGCGTCGGCTGTGTTCGGTAAGATGATCGTGATGGAAGTTGGCGCGACGTGCGTCGGTGGCATGCATCAGACTTACCAAGCCGAGACTCAGGTCGAAAAAGGCGCAGACAAAGGATATTTCTCATTTGGCGGATCGTGCGTGGCGACGCTTTACAAGCCTGGCGCCATCCGATTTGACAATGATCTTTTAGCCCAAGCCGCGCTTGGCCGTGAAGTATATGCTAAGATGGGCGAGCAATGTGGCGTCGCCGCTTGCGGCGGCTAGGAATCAAAGAAGCGCACAAATTGGCCTGCGCAAGCGCAGACGCCACGGGTTTCAGATTCTTCTGGCTTCTTTTTAGAAACTCCAAAGATAGCTCTTTTTAGTAGCGAGCACCTCGCCATTTGAGTTCTTAATCTTGAAGCGCCAAGCCGCAGGTATGTCGCTTTCATTCGGCCAGTCTTCGCCTGTTAAACCGATGAAGATTTCTTTACTCTTTGATATTTTTGAGGGCAATTGAAAGATGTGCTCTTGTGCATCGAGCGATTTCGGGGTGTAGAATTCGCCTTCGATGTAGGTACCTGCTGGAAGGTCGCGCACTTGCTCGTCGAGGATCAGCACGAAATAGTAGCCCGCACGTTCACTTCTATCAGTGCGAACGATGACTCGATCCCCGAGGTTTTCTTTGCCGGTCAAATACTCCGCAGCGCGTTTAAAAGCCTCGGCCTCAATATACCGTGGTTTGATGTCGAGGATAGCGACGCTCGTGAGTACTGGCTTCTTGGTGGAAGCACAAGAGATGCATAGGAGGCTGAAAAGGACGAGTAGGAGTATACGCATGCTTGTGTAGATTCGTGAGGGGCGGGGGCTTGTCAATAGCCGCGTACAGACTAACGCATGATTCACTACAGCATTTTGGGGTTGTTTTAGATTTGTTGGCAATTAAGTATTGGTGATCGTGCTATTGTATAAAAAGCAAAGCCTGCATTTCGTTCACAATCACTCAACCCTCCCGACTTATGATGCGCCGTATTTGCCTGTTACTCTCGTTCCTGATTTCCGCTCAATTTGCTGCCGCTGTTGATGAGGCTACCAGCGCTCATTTGAAAGGCATCTATTCGCTGTACATGACCGTGGATACTTCCATGGCTTCTGATATTCAATCGAGTGAACGTCTCGATTTAAATGATATCATGGAACTCCAACTCAGACGCGGTAATGTCGCTCTGAATACCTATGTGTTGAATCAACCAAAGGTGAATATCCCGCTCATTCAACTTTCAATTGATACCTCCAGTCGCATTGCTTCCGGTGAATTTGAGTTGATCGTGCGAGTGCGCGATTTCGTAACGATTGATCGCAACGGCGAAAAGACTGTCGCGACAGTTTTTGAAATGCGCCGCCGCGGCAGCTCCAGTTCCGGCTCGAAGCAGGTTGAAGTTATTAAAGCAGAGCTGCGCGATATGATCGGCGACTTCGTCACGACTTTTTGCGAGATCAACCCGAAGAGGTAGATGACGAAACTAAAGAGAGTTGTTTTAAGCAGTTGATGCAGCTCAGCCTAAAAGGCACTGAGTTCGCATTCCGCCATTTCTGAAGCTATAATCGAGCAATTGGGGCCGCTTTTCGCTATTTAGGCATCTATTCCAGTACGCCGTGGGGCTTCCTTTGACTCGCAGCCCCTATCGCTGCAAAGGACTTACGCTTGCCTAGGTACTCCGCCGCACTTCCTTAAGTATGAATTACAATGGTCGTCGCAGCAGCTCGTGCGTTGCACTATTTTGTATGAAATGTGCTCTTTTCTCGTTGGTAACCATCGACTTTTTGAATGTACCCAGAAATTCTTACATCCTTAAAAATCGACTTTCTGCGGAGTTCTCGACGCGTAAACAGCTAAAAAACCAACTTTCGTGTTAGACCAATAATCCTGACCATTCAGTGGTCTGACTCTTTTTGCTAGGCGAACGGCATTCTTTACGATACACCTGCCGCTCAATCTTCGCCGTACCGTTAAAGGGCGGCCGCATGCTTCGGGAGAGATCCGACTTTTTTAGCATGCACTTATTATCCAAGCTGCAGTCAAAACTGACTCAGCCATCCAAGAGTCGCATGATCGGAGAATCGTCTTATTAAGACGGCCAGAGCGTCTCACCACTCAAAGCAAATCGTTATGTCATTTTCTGAACTGGGACTCATTCCCGAACTCGTTGCAGCCGTTGAAGCCAAAGGCTACACCATACCTTCGCCTATTCAGGCACGTGCAATTCCTGCGGTCCTTGACCGCCGCGACGTCCTCGGCGGCGCACAAACTGGCACGGGTAAAACTGCAGCCTTTAGTTTGCCCATGCTGCAGATCCTTTCCGGCGCTGAGTTTAACGGCCAAAACAAGCGCCCCCGTGCGCTCGTCCTCGCGCCTACTCGTGAGCTCGCGGCACAGGTGCATCAAAGTATCGTTGATTACGGTCAGCATGTGAACATTCGCTCGTTTGTGATTTTCGGTGGCGTGGGTTTTCAGCCGCAGATCAATGCACTCCGTCGTGGACTCGACATCGTCGTCGCCACTCCAGGCCGTTTGCTCGACCTCTGCCAACGTGGTGAGATGCAACTCTCGAACATAGAGATGCTAGTGCTCGACGAAGCTGACCGCATGTTGGACATGGGCTTTATCAATGACATTAAGAAGATTCTGCAATTGATGCCTGCCAAGCGTCAAAACTTGTTCTTCTCGGCCACCTATACCAAGGAGGTCAAGAAGCTTGCCGATTCCATGCTACACAATGCTGTCGAAGTTGAAGTGGCTGCGCGTAATGCCACTGCAGACCGTGTCGATCAAGAGGCGTATATCGTCGCTCAAAATGCAAAACCACAATTTCTAGCCGAAATGATCGAGCAGGGGGAGTGGACGCAAGTGCTGGTCTTTTCCCGCACCAAGCATGGTGCTAATAAGCTCGCTACGCATTTGGATAAGCAAGGCATTAGCGCAATGGCGATTCATGGCAACAAGAGCCAGTCCGCTCGTGAACGTGCGTTGAGCATGTTCAAGTCTAATAAAATCCGTGTGATGGTCGCGACTGATATCGCTGCGCGTGGTCTCGATATCGCGGACTTGCCGCATGTGGTAAATTACGAGCTGCCCAATATTCCCGAAGACTATGTGCACCGTATCGGCCGCACGGGTCGTGCCGGTAAGGCGGGTAACGCAGTCTCACTCGTCAGTGATGTGGAAGAGGGCTACCTCTGGGACATCGAGAAGACGATGAAGAAAAACATTCCACTCTTTAGAATCGATGACCGCGGCGAAAAGATTGCTGTGCCACGCCCAGCGACACGCTCGAAGAAATCACGCCCCGCACCGGGTCAACAGAACCGTGGTGGCGGTGGTCGTTCCGGCGGTGGTCGTTCGCAAGGCGGCGGTGGTCGTTCGCAAGGCGGCGGTGGTCGTCCGCAAGGTGGCGGTGGTCGTCCACAAGGTGGCGGTGGTCGTCCACAAGGTGGTGGCGGCGGTCGTCCACAAGGTGGTGGTGGCTCCAGTGGTGGCGGATCGAGCGCAGCGCCGAGTCGTTCACGCGGTCGTAACCGATAATCATTTTGAAGGGCGGACTGAAAAGTCCGCCCTTTTTTATGAGCGAATCACTTGAGGCTTTAAGTGTGGTCTCCGTTGTGAGGCGGGGGAGCGTCTCGCTGGTCTGTATGCCATCTCGTGGTGTTCGTGCTTGTTTGAGCCTGCGTGGGAGATGCCCTCGTGTTGAGGGCGCGAGCGAGCTCGGACGCCACGGTGTTGCTAAATCACCGTGCCGACGCTTTTCATTCGCCAATTCGGCGGCGACCATTTAGCGGATTAGGGTATGAGTTCTATTAATGATTTAATTCAAACAGTGGCGGCGCTTCGTGAGCCGGAGACAGGTTGCCCTTGGGATATCGAGCAAGACCACCAATCACTGGCCGAATGTTTAGTCGATGAGTGCTGCGAGTTATTGCAGACGATTGATCGGCTCGACATGCACCACATGGAAGAAGAGTTGGGCGATGTGCTACTACAGGTCGTGATGCATACCCAGATTGCGCAGGAGGCAGGGCATTTTGACTTCGATGCGGTGTGTGCGGTGGTGAATGAGAAGTTGGTTACGCGGCACCCGCATGTGTTTGGCGAAAATGCGAAACTCGGCGACTCGGACGCAGTGCTCAAGCAATGGGACGAAATTAAAGCGGAAGAAAAGAAGCGCGGACCTCAGCAGGTCGGACGTTTTAAGGATTTACCGAATCAATTGCCGGCGCTGATGTATGCGCAGGATGTCTATAAGCAGATTCAAAAACAAAAGATGGACGCTTCCGGGGTGATTGATGCGGATGGCATTGCGATGACAGCGCAGGCGTTGGCTGATGATGAGTTGGCGCTCGGCAAGCAGTTGTTTGAGATCGCAGCGGCCTGTCGAATCAAAAAACTAGAACCTGAGACAGCGCTGAGGCGCTATGCCCAGACTGTCGTTGATAAGCTGGAAGCATCGGCTGAGGGCTGAGATATTTCTGAGTAATGGATGATGTATTTGATCTATTGGGAGGGCTGAGCTCCGTCTCGTCAGTCGAGGCTAGTGCTGAACCATCACACTGCGGACGACACGGAGGTCGTCCCTCCCAACTAATGATAAATGTTTTTAAGTCTTAACAACGGTGAGTCAGTATCGATTGATGTGCGACGCCGCAAAGGCACGCGACATTTGCGGCTCAGTTTGAATCATAGTAATCAGGCGGTGGTTTCAGTGCCGTGGCGATGCTCGGATCGGGAGGCGCTGAAATTCATAGAGACGCAACGAGACTGGCTGGAAGCGCAGTTGGCAAAAGTGCCGCGGGCACGCTCGGTAGTTGATTGGTTGACTGAGCATCCGCACCTGACCGGCAGTGGCGATCGTTTCACGGTGCGCGTTGAGTCGACGGAGCGTCTACGTGCGGATTATATTTTTGATCAGGGCGGGGCGGAGATCGTCTTGCGGGTTCCGCATCAGAGTGACGATGCCGACGGTGCATTGTTGGCCTTGGTGCGACGTTTTGCCAAAGATGCGATGCTGTGCCGACTAGCGTATCACGCCAAATATTTGGATTTGAAATTTTCTAAATTCAGTGTGCGTGACCAAGCGAGTCGCTGGGGTTCATGCTCATCGAGCGGGGGGATTTCATTAAATTGGCGCTTGGTGCTGGTCGCCCCTGAATTGCAGGATTATGTGATTTTACATGAGCTTGCGCATTTGACTGAGATGAATCATTCAAAGCATTTTTGGGGGTTGCTGGATCAGTATGATCCGAAGCGTCAGTTACATGAGGCACAACTCGATGCGGTAACCGCGGCGATTATGCGTGTGGGGCGCTCATAAGTATTTTTTGAATAACATGTCGCCTTCTATGTGCTACCACCAGACCCTGCAGCACTGTGCTCGCGCTTGATATCTTGTGCTAGACTGACTCCTACTGAACTGCAGTTGCGCCTACGCGTGCAAACTATCCATTTCAAGTGAGTGGCCCTAACGCCATGTCTTGTGACTATTTTAAGCAAGGTACAAAGGTGCAATCAACAGTCTATTTTTTACCTGTATCTTTCTGCTGAAACTGACAGAATTAGGTCGTTTTGAAAGTGTATCAGCATAAATGTTATGAATCCAAATAATACCGATCCTTCAGTTCATAAGCACACTGGCTGCACCCGGCTCTTAAAAGCTGGTGCCTGTTCGTTAGCTGGCCTCGGTTATGCGATGCATGAAGCGGCGTTTCGCTTGGAGGTTGTCGTCGGCAGTATCCTCATTATCAGCTCATTATTTCTACCGCTGACCTTAGTCGAGCGTCTGATTCTAATTGGTAGTGTGTTACTGGTATTGATCGTCGAGGTTTTGAACTCTGCGATCGAAGCGGTGGTCGACGATATTTCACTTGAACGTCGTTCACTCGCTAAACAGGCGAAAGATATGGGTAGTGCTGCGGTTTTTATTGCGCTGGTTAACTGTGGCCTCTGTTGGTCGACCGTGATCTACACGAATTTGTAGGTACTCCGACTTATTCATATACCGCGCTGCACGGCGCGCACATGTACATCAAGCACCTGATCGCAAGCTGTCTCAGACAAGACTGCCACTGAATGATCAAGACGATAAATGCCAGCCTAAAGTGAAGTATTCAAGTGGGACTTAAAAGATGCATCCCAATTAAATTCAATGTTGGACGTTCGACGTTGGACCTAGCATATATGGCTCAATGCTGCACATCGTTTTATTTAATCCGGAGATCCCTCAGAATACGGGCAATATCGGTCGACTTTGTGCGATTACTGAGACGCGCTTGCATTTAATTCATCCGCTAGGTTTCACAATAACCGATAAGCACCTCAAGCGCAGCGGTATGGACTATTGGCACTCGCTCGATGTGCACCATCACGATGATTGGGCAGCGTTTAAGGCAAGTGAGTTTGGCCCTAGGCGTATGTGGTTGTTTACTACTAAGGCAGATCATGTCTATTGGGATGTGCAATACGCAGAGGACGACGGTTTGGTCTTTGGCAGCGAGGGGCATGGTGTGCCAGACTGGTTGCATGCGGAACTGGAAGGGCAACGACTGACTATTCCACATAAAAACACGGATCTCCGCTCACTGAACCTTTCGACTTCGGCTGGCATTGGGACATATGAGGCATTGCGGCAACTTGCGTTAGGGTAGGAGCGTTGAGCCATAAGCGCTCATGCTTGCACTGCTAAAATGCTGGCCACGAAGGTCGCAGCCCCAAGTGTATTAGCCAATGTACGTGGACTGGATTATCGCGCCGCTATTTAAATTCTGCTGGAGTATCGACCAGCGCGCCGAGAAAAACGAGTTCGGTTTCACCCGTATTACGAATTGCCTGAGTTTCACCGTCGCGTGTTATTTGTAGGGTGCCCGGTGTAAAGGGATGTTCGACGCCATTATCGACGACGATGCCCGTGCCGGAAATGCAGTAATAGAAGTCTTCATCGCCATTATGCGAATGCGCGCCGACGCTGGATCCTGGTTCTAGGCGGACAAGGCCGACACTTTTGATCGCACTGCCAGGAAATAGATCCAACAGTTTGTGCGCGTAGGCGGTTCCCGTACCACCTCGTACATCTTCAGCCACTTCTGGCACTATCTCATGAACATTTGTAATCATATTTTTAGTTTAAATGGTTCTGCCTGTCTGTCATTAAAAAACGTTTATTTACTGTGGGTGACGTTTAATGATAAGGTCAATCAGCATAAAAACGAACGGACTATTTATTCTATGCCACTGTCTTTTCTGTGACGTAAAAGATTTCCTTGGTGATCATTGATCCTCATTAGCTATTCTATGCGCTTACGAAGCAACTGTATATTGATTTGTTAATAATAATAAAAAATAACGTATTTTAAACTCGATTTATTTTTGATATCTATATTTTATGTGAAAAATTATGAAAGCACTTATTGTAGAAGATGAAGAGTTGGTTCGTGAACTGTTAGCCAGTGTTGTCTCACGGGAATTTGAGTTTAACTACGTCAAGGAAGCAAGTGATGGTGAGTCAGCATGGGGGCTGTTCCAGATAGAAAAATTTGATTTTGTCGTGCTGGATTTAATGCTACCCAAGCTTGACGGTTTGAGTCTGGCGCGTCGCATACTCCAGGTGGCCCCGGATGTTCGTATTTTAGCCCTTTCCAGTGAGTGCGATGACTATACGATCCGCGAAGTCACCCGCAGTGGTATACTTGGTTTTGTTCACAAGCAGGAGATGTCGCTCGAAACATTATTTACCGCATTCAACGACGTCTCTGCTGGGGAGATTTATTATTCAGCAAATGCGCAAAAGATCATTGCTGGTATGTGGAAGGATCCAGACGCCTATTACAAGGTCCTGTCGGATCGAGAGTTGCAGGTTCTGCGCTTGATTGCACAAGGTCATGACCATGTAAGTGCCGGTGAAATATTGGGTATTAGTGAATTCACCATTCGTCGCCACAAGCACAATGTGATGAAGCGACTCAACATCAGCGACGAAGCGAGCCTCGTGCGATTTGCCTTCGAAAAAGGCGTCGTCAAATCTAAAGGTGGTCTCGATTGGACCGCCGTCTCGCACAAGAAGCAGTCACTCTAGTAGCGGCAGGATTTATGTTAGGATTCAAATCCTGACGCTAGGACCGTATCGAACTAGCTCTATACATAATATTCTCAGCACTCTAAATATATGGGCGCCGGGACTCGTTCCGAGTCTGAAAAGCGACAAAACCGGTCGCTTAACGGGCCGGACCACCGTAGGTGAGACGCAGCGCGACAGCGCGGAGATGGCAAAATTTCATTCATTAAATATGTCCCGAGTCTTCGAGGGGGGACTGACGCGGGTGCCCTTTGGGCGCGGAGGTCACAGTCTCCAGCACATCGGAACGTATGGGCGCCGGGACTCGAACCCGGGACCCTCGGTTTAGAAAACCGATGCTCTATCCAGCTGAGCTACGCCCACATATCGTTCCGCATTCGCGAGAATCGACGAACAAAGCAGTTTTACCTGAACAAGCAATACGAATATTATGATCTTGAGGCGTGGAATGATCCGCTTAGGCCAAAGCGCGCTAGCTTTGTTGTAACCACTCAACCAACTCGTTGTCGCGGGTGATCGTGGTGACCTGTTGATATTCAGGCGCAAGTTGCTCTTTGTAGGCGGCTTGGTTGTAGCGTTTGCCGTGGAGTAACACTTTGGCGCGATGGCCTGGTGCGCGCACGATGCGGCCGAGGGCTTGGTGGATGCGGCGCATTGCTGGGATGATATAAACATCTG